>Ga0226835_1000638_pt1 | contig 32213 bp, 25 predicted proteins | sample LAC_MetaG_1_FD_163627 | JGI IMG/M metagenome (GOLD analysis project Ga0226835, IMG submission 163627) | Anaerobic ammonium oxidizing microbial communities from anammox membrane bioreactor (MBR) in UC Berkley, California, United States -... | ecosystem: Engineered > Bioreactor > Anaerobic >...
CCAAGCCAACTCTTCCGACTCTTCAGCTAGCAGCGCAAGCGCTGTACGCTTCAGAGTCGGTTTGATATACAATGGATACACTGGATTCGGTTCCGTTTTTAGTATCACCCACTCAAAATTCAAAAGAAGCCGAAAAAAAGACCAGCAAATGACCGATGAACCAATAAGTCAAGAGCAGAAGCAAGACCTCGAGCTCCAGGAAGCGAAGAAAGGGCACCCCAGGGGTCTCTACACCCTCTTTGCCACCGAGATGTGGGAGCGGTTCAGCTATTACGGGATGAGAGCATTGCTTGTTCTCTACCTGACCGCCACCATGGAGCAGCATGGATTCGAGCTCAGTCGAGCCGATGCGCTCTCCATATACGGCATCTTCACGGGACTCGTCTACCTCACCCCCATCGTGGGCGGTTTGCTGGCCGACAAATATCTCGGACAGCGAAAGTCTATCTTGATCGGTGGCATCCTGATGGCCCTGGGTCAGTCCGCGCTTGCCCTGAGCGCCGCCGGTGGCATGGATGAGCGCCGGTTCGTCCTCAACATGGGTCTGGGCTTGCTCATTCTTGGCAACGGCTTCTTCAAACCGAACATCTCCACCATAGTCGGAAGCCTCTATGAAGATCGCGACCCCAGGCGAGACAGCGCCTTCACCATTTTCTACATGGGCATCAACCTGGGAGCCTTTCTCAGTCCCCTGATATGCGGAACCCTCGGACAAACAGTCGGCTGGGCATATGGCTTCGGCTCCGCGGCCCTGGGCATGGTACTGGGTCTGGTGATATTCCTGGCCCTAGGCAAGACACTCAACGAGTCAGGCTTTCCACCCGGACGTACCGGCAACGAATTGCGCCTGACCCTGCGAGACTGGCTGGAAGTGGTCGGATTCGTTGTGGTCAACGCGCTTCTCGTATTCGGTTTTCTCAACACATGGCCGCTCATACCGGCGGCGATCCAGAGCATCATCCTCTGGGGCGGCTTGATTATTCTCGCCGGCGGCTTCCTGACCATGGTGGTCCTCAATACCAAAGGCTCGGAGCAGTGGAGCCGGGTCGGGGTCATTTTCATCCTGGCGGTTTTCACTATCTTTTTCTGGAGCGGATTCGAGCAAGCAGGCGGTACGTTCAATCTATTTGCCAACGAGAACACCAACCTGAGCCTCTTCGGCAAAGAGAATTTCATCCAGGCGTCATGGTTCCAGAGCGTCAACGCCATCATGATCTTCGCCCTGGCGCCGGTCTTCTCCATGATGTGGATGTACCTGAGCCGCATCGGCAAAAATCCCAACACGCCTGCTAAGTTCGGCATCGGTCTGGTGCTTCTCGGTCTGGGATTCGTGGTGATGAGCATGGCGAACGGCTATGCCCAGGCAGGCGACAAGGTGAGCCCGATGTGGCTTATCAGCGTCTATCTGCTGCACACCCTGGGAGAGCTCTGTCTCAGCCCCATCGGTCTGAGCATGGTGACCAAGCTGAGCCCGCCGAAGATCATCAGCCTGATGATGGGCTTCTGGTTCGGATGCACGGCCCTGGCCAATTATCTGGCAGCGATGCTGGAGAGCATTCTGCACAAGTTCGATCTGCCGCTCTTTCCGTTTCTTGCCTGGCAGGGGATTCTTGCCGGGATCTTTTTGTTGTGCGCGTCGCCATTTCTGAAGAAAATGATGCGGGGGATTGATTGACGTAGCTGAGAGTCCTCACACGCTCCTAACAATCAAGGAAGAGACTGGTCTCATAGAGAGGAACAACACTCCAGGGACCAGAACGATGAAAAGCGCCAGCACCAGGAAAAGACCAGTTAGAAGCCTTCGCGAGCTTCCGATCGCAAGCAGAACAACCGCTCCCGAGCAGCGAAGGGCTGTCGGGGCTGGTTCGAAGGCAGCCGCCAATCGAACTCCCCGGAGTTTCATGTCTGAATCTGAGCAAGTCGGGGTGAACTTCTAGGTATGACCTCAGAGAACCATGGTAGCTCAATTTGCTGATATCTTTTGAGGAATCATTTTCAGTGGTTTTTGATATCTCAAACGATATCGTTTGCCAATTTGATATCGTTTGAGAAATCAATTCGAATCGCGTTATAGGACATGTCGGTCAAGATCCTCGCTCCAAGACCTTCTCGGACACAGGCAACAAAGTGGTGAAGTTCTCGCTTGCGTTCAAGGAGTATTCTCCGAACACCGATGAGCAGAAGACCCTCTGGGTAGATGTCGATGCCTGGAATGGACTGGCTGATCGAGTCGAGAAAACGATCACCAAGGGCCGCGAGGTCGTTATCTATGGACGGCTCTCGATGTCTACCTTCACGAGAGACATAGATAGAAGGAGTGACAGTCCAGACTAGCAAGCCAGTCATCAAGCTGACGAGCTTTCATCTCTGTGGCCCTAAGCCGGACTCTAATCGAGAGGATGATGCTAATAGCAAGAAACCTACCTCTCAGAAGAAGAGACTTGTTGCAGTCAAAGGCTAGACTTGACTTGGGCAGAGGCTTCTTAGTCTCTGCCCTTCTCTTTTTCGTTTCCGGGGTCTCTCAGAAGTCTGTCAGCCTAGAATTTAGTGGAGGTCGTGAGGAGGCCGTGAGAAAAAATTCGCCATCTCAGAGGCTTTGGGAGGTAAGATGCTTACTGGTAGAAATCTACAGGATCCGAAGATGAAAAACAGAACTCTGCTCATGATTATCGCAGTAGTATTGCTCTATGTCGGAGCCGGGATTTCCACCAGTTGTCACGGTCAAAATACGACTGTGACCGCGACCGAAGCGGAGACGGTAAGCTCCGATGACGATGGCGTCGTCAGCCATACTCCGACTGAGCCTCCACATGAATGGACCCGGGAAGAGATGCTTCTAGCCCAACCTATGCCAATGTCGGGAGAGGAGCGGGACTTCGTGTTCAAACACAAGTCTGTCCAGAGGCTGAATGAATGGAGTTATGACGACTACAGAGACTATGTCGCCTCTCCTATAGGCAGACAGATACTGTTCGGGGAAGGACAGCGATGGATCGATATCCGGATGATGCTGAAAGCCCAGGCCCAGTTCGCCGCAGACTTCGTGGCTGGCAAAGTGAAAGCGCCTCAGCCTCTGCCGCCAAATCCGGAGCGCCGGAAGAAACTGCAGGATGAGCAGGCAGGTGGCGAAGACACGGCCGGCAGCAGCTCCGCCCCCGGTGCCTCCGCAGGTTATCCTGGCGACGATGGCGGCGGTGGACAAATCAGCATGAATCTTCGCGAGAACTCGAGCGATGAGGAGTCGTTCTTGAAAGACGCGAAAGATCTAAGCGGCACCGGCAGCGAAACTCTGTTCAAAAAGCTGAAAGCACTGCGAGAAGATATCTCGGTCTCCTGCAAACAGCTTGATGCCGCAACAGAAGAGGCGAAACAGAAAGGGCTCGAGCAAGCCCTCGAGAATCAGATGAACGCCGTTGTCTGGGACTGAAAGTGACGGGCAAGCAGTCGATGTAATGATAGAAAAATAAGGTGAAGGTTACAGGAGGTAGCTGGACGGTCGCCGGGCCGGCGACGTAGCATCATTAGCTCATTCGCTTTCGCCGCCTGCTCGGCATGCAAAACCCTGGAGTCAGGATCATGAAAGAGCTCTATTTCACAATCGTCTGCGCTGCCTGGTTGACTTGCTGTCTCGCCGCCCGGGCCTTGGACAATCCGGTCTCAGAAGAGACGCTTTCTCCGGCGCAATACGAGCAGTCGGCGCAGGCGAGCTCTCCGGTTGATTCCCATGCAGGTAGAAAGCCGGAAACCTCCGGTAAAGCCGAGGCGGGCTCGCAACGACCGCTTACACCTGCGCGTAAGCGAATAGGTCTGGCTCTCGGAGGCGGCGGCTCCAGAGGCGCCGCGCATGTAGGAGTGCTGAAGGTGTTGAATGAGGAGAACATTCCTATCGACATGATCGCCGGCACCAGTATCGGTTCTGTGGTCGGAGGCTTCTATGCCGCCGGCAAACCCATCGACGAGATCGCCGAGATATTTCTCAAGAACAAATTCACCAAAGAATTCACTCCAATGCCGGCCCTTCGCCTTGCCACAGAGCCTGCCGAGCTCATGCTCCGACTGGTCGGCTACAAACCATATGACGGTCTGTACTATGGCTGGAAGTTCCGGAAGTTCGTGAGCAAACAGCTGGACAACAAACAGATAGAAGAACTGTCTATCCCCTATGCCGCTGTCGTGACCGATGTGGTGACCGGCAAGAGCAGCAGGCTCACATCCGGCGACATCGCCCTGGCGATGCAGGCGAGCACCGCTGTGCCGGGTCTGAAGAAGCCGGTGCAGATTGGCGACAAACTGTATTGCGATGGCGGGCTGATCAATAACGTACCGGTCAATCATGTACGCGAGATGGGTGCCGACTTCGTCATCGCAGTCGATATAGACGAGAAGCTGAAAGACCAGCCCCTGGACAAGTTCAAGGGTCTGGGCTCCATGGCTCGTCAGGCCCTCAGGATTCAGCTCGCCACCCTGGACGAGCTCAGCGACGAGAAGGCGGATCTGTACATTCATCCGGATACCACCGGAATCAATCTGGTCTCTTTCAAGAAGGAAGACGGCGCGCATGGAATCCAGGCAGGCGAGGCCGCTGCCCGGAAGGCGATACCCGAAATCAAGAAAAAACTCGAGTTACTGGGAATCTCGCTGAAAGAGCCGGGTTCCTTTTCTTCTGCCAGCACGCCCCAGTAGCGACAGGGTGAGCCCGTTGCGGCTTACCTGAAGAAGGTGATAGAAGAAGATGCGGGGATTGGTCGAGGGGAGCTCTCATGGATGCAATACCGCCTGCCAAACACTACCTGGCAGCCAAACAGAAGCCTGAAACCGATAAGAATGACGCCAGGAGTCCTGAGAAAGTCGTGTCATTCAAGGGCGGCAGCCTGACTCTTGATGGAGAGGGCTGGATCGGACCGCAGAAAGCCCTGGTGCCCGGCTGGTCGAATGCTTTCAGGTACGGCAACGGACTCGATTCTGTGGTGGTCTCATACAGGAATTCCGCAGAGGATGCTGAGAAGCTCAGGGGTATAGTCGAAGCCGGCGAGCTGGCTAGAGAAGCAGCTCAGGACTTCGTAAAGGAGAAGGGAGGGGGCATCGTCAGCACGAATGTCGATACCATCGACCGCCGGCAAGTGGTGTTGATCGAGACAGAATCCGACGGCAGGCGAGCCACGAGCATCATCACTACCGGTGGTGCTGGAGGACCTTCGATGCTGGTGAAGATCATTGTCTCCAGTCCCGCGGATCGCGGCAGCAAATTGCCCGATCGCGTACTGAGCTCTATAAGATTCGCTGATTGACGATCGCTTGACCCGACCCTAGCCTTCCAGACGGCAGAAAGCCGGGCAGTACCGGTCGGCGCCGTCGAGACCGGCGCCCAGAACCCAGATGCTGACCCCATCCACCTTGAAGGCGGTGTATTTGAAAAAGAAGAGGTGTTTCGTGCCGACATCGGTGATGTCCGACCAGGGAATCAAAAGCGGCGGATGCATAAACCTGAAGAAGAAGGCAGGTCCCATCTTCAAATAGAGGCCGCGCTCGGACATGGCGATCCAGAGCGTGCTTCTGGCGTCCATGAAGCCGTTGAACCTGGCCGTTTGCCATCCCAGCCAATCGAGATTGTCAGGTAAGTCCTGGACCCGGTACTTGGAGCTGAGCTTTTTCCAGCCGCTCAGAAGGGAGATCAATCCCAGCACTATCAACCAGATGACCAGGAACTGTATGGGGAAAAGAGTGAATATAATAGCGTAGACTGCCGAATCGTTCGCGTTTTCCATATGTCTTTCTCGAAGGACGACTGGAGATCATACCTCTTTCGGGTAGCTGGCGGTAGAAACCTGGACGAGCACACCTCCCTGGTGAAGATTAAATTTCGCAATCTGCGATAATATGATCCTGGCAGATTATTCAGGTCAGATCCGGTCAGGTAGCAGTACAAAGTGGCCGCACCATCGATGACACCGCAGCGCGCGCTTGAATCAACAGTGAAGGTTCTGTCGATCTTTTATCTATCGTTGCTTTCGGCGATCTGTTCAGGGCTCTCTTTTTCGGCTCTCCCTGCCGAAGCCGAAACCATGGTCGAGAAATCGCTAGAATGGCTCTGCTCGGACTCCGACCTGATAGTGCTCGGGAAAGTCAAGTCAGTAAGCACCAGGGTCCTGGAAGGACAGAGGAAGGAAGCGATTCTCGAATTGGCGCCGCAGTCGATTCTCAAACGAAGTGAAAAGCTTCCACTGGATGCCGGAGGCAGCCTCAGGATCAGGACAAGCTCGACTGACCCGCCCGAGCAAATGAAAGCTGTCAAGTTAGGCAAAGGCAGACACAAAATTCTCGCATTCTTGAAAATTGTCGATGGCAAGGTCACTCCAGACTCGGACGACAGCCCGTTTTCCCTGTTCGATCTAGAAGACGCTTCGACAAGAAGCTTCAGCGCCGATTGCAGGCGAGTGCCCGGCGATAGCCTGGTACGGAAGACGGAGTCCAGTCTGCTGTTGCTCAGCAAGCTGCGAGCAAAGAGCCCCGAGCGAAAACTGGCAAAGCACTACAAACCTGCCCCGTATGATTCGGATGCCGGAAAAGAGCTCTATTCAGGCAGCAGTACTTTTCTCATCGTTCCCAGTGGACTCTCACCTGACTCGCGTCCAAGCTTGTTTTGACATCATTTCCTTGTCCCGAGACGGAGCCACTGTATTATGAAAGACCCGGCAGAAGAGGAAGAGAAGATAGTCTCTGCCCTCAAAGGACTTTTCGGAAGCAAGCCCGCCTTATTTCGGTGAACGACACTCTCGGAATAGCTTACGGTAATTGCCTGATTCGAGAGGCCGGCGCAATACTTCGCTCGGAGTTGCCCGAGGAGATTCTTTGTGCCAGATATAGCGGCGACGGCTTCGGCATTCTGGGTCCCGGATACTCCGGCAGCGAACTCGGCAACATATTGGACAGGATAAGACTCTTGTTCGCCAGACCAAGACTGATAGGTTCAGACGAATACGAGCCAACAACTCTAGAAGCCACCTATAGTGCGGGCATAGCCGAACTGACAGTAGATGTCTGCACCTATGAAGGGCTCCTCAGCAAAGCGGAAGCTGCAATGCACAACGCAAAGAGATCCGGCAGAAACCAGGTCTCGCAGTAGCGGCTGTGAATAGAGGAGAGGCTGCTCGCCCTGCCGCTGCGACAATATTGTCCTAGACTCCAAGTCAAATCGAACCGGCTCTCCGGGCTCTTTTGCGAGCCGCCGCAAGATTGAGCATCTCGACGAAGACCGAGAAAGCGATCGCGCCGTAAATATACCCCTTCGGAATGTGGTGCCCCAGTCCGTCGCCTGCAAGGACGACACCGATAAGGAGCAGGAAGCTCAGAGCAAGCATTTTTACGGTCGGATGCTCATGGATGAATGCGCTTACGGACCGCGAGAAGATAATCATGATGATTACCGAGATTATGACTGCCACCACCATGATCCAGAGTTGATCGACCATTCCGACCGCGGTAATCACCGAATCGAGCGAGAAGACGATATCGAGCAGCATTATCTGAATGAGAGTCCCGATAAAGCCTGACTTGCCGGAAGCCAGGCTCACCTCCTCCTCACCCTCGATCTTCTCGTGAATTTCCCTTGTAGCCTTGGCAATGAGGAACCCGCCGCCACCTATGAGTATCAAGTCGCGACCGGTGAATGCATGCCCGAGCAATCCGAAAAGGGGGCTCTTCAATCCCATCACCCAGGAAAGCGACAACAGGAGAGCGAGCCGGGAGAGGACCGCCAGGGACAGACCCATCACCCTGGCCCTGTCCCTCTGCTCTTCAGGTAGTCGCGAAGCGAGAATCGAGATGAAGATAATGTTGTCGATGCCGAGGACGATCTCCATGACTGTCAGGGACACCAGAGCCGCAACGATCTCGGTGTCGAGTAGAACGGTTTCCATTGATATACGGCAGCTCCCCGGGGTGAGGTTGGAATAATGGCAATCTCGAAAGCACTCTGGGACAATAGCAGATTCCCGCCTGTCCGGTGTTATGAGTCGCCGAGGCGACCCTGCCTGAACTATGACGATGTTACCAAGAGATTCAATTGGCAGGTCAGCCAGCCGGGGCGATATGGGTGCGCAAGAGATTGAAAGTGGAAGAACTTGGACTGCTGATTGACTTGCATCGCAGCGCCCGGCGAAAGGGACCTGGCGGAGACGATGAAACACGCCTTGCGGTGACGCTTTCAGGCTTGCGTTGCGGCAAAGACCTCAAGATTGCGGACATCGGCTGTGGAAGCGGGGCGTCCACGCTTGTTATCGCGCAAGAACTCGATGCTTCTATAACGGCCGTGGATTTTCTGCCCGAGTTTCTTGCTGAACTCGATAACGCAGCAGGGAGCAAGCGATTAAAGGAGAGGATCGAGACGCTGGCCGCCTCGATGGAGTCGCTTCCGTTCGAGGACGCATCCTTCGACGCCATCTGGTCGGAAGGCGCTATCTACAACATGGGATTCGAGAACGGGGTAAAGGCGTGGCGTCGCCTCCTGAAGCCCGGGGGTGTATTGGCTGTGTCTGAGTTGACATGGCTGACCGGTGAGAGGCCTGACGAACTCCAGCAGCACTGGATGAAGGAATATCCCGAGGTCGATACGGCGGCGGCGAAGATCGCAGTTTTAGAAAGAAACGGATATTCGCCGATCGGGTATTTCACTCTTTCAAAGCACTGCTGGCTCGAAAACTACTATCGCCCGATGCAGGCTCGCTTCGAAGCATTTCTCGAAAGACATGGAAACTCAGCAGCAGCCATGTCCATCGTCGAGAACGAGAAGACCGAGATTGCGCTTTATGAGCGATACTCGGAGTTTGTGAGCTACGGATACTACATTGCCGGACGGACTCCAGCGTAACCTCGCAGCTGGCCAATCCTCAGCCAGAGGAGAGCGTCGAGCTAGGGCTCTCTAACCTTCTTCAAGACTCCGACCTTCAGATTCGGAAGACCTTCGAGCCTCGATCTGGCCGCAGTGCTGATCTCCTCGCATTTGCGCAAATCAACGTCCCGCAGCTTTTTGCAATGGGATATCAGGTAATCGATTGTCCGATCGGTGATCGGATTGCCGGCCGCTGAGAGGCTTATCAAACCGGGGCAGGCAGAAAGAATATCTTGCATATCATCGTCTGCGACGTCGAGTCCGGCAATGAGCAGAGTCTCCACGCGTTTCTGCGCTCCAAGAAGCCTCTTGATCGACTCGGCCGTGCACCTGGTGTTGGAGAGCCCGATCGCGCGAAGATTCAAGCCATGAAGGCTCGCCAGTCCTTTCCCCGAGATCTTCGAGTTACGGCCCAGATAGACGGCTTCCAGATCTTTCAGCTTGCTTATTGACTGAAGCGCTGCGTCCGATATGAGCTGCCCGTTTACTGCCAGCACTCGCAGTCGCCCCAGCCCGGTTAAAGGCTCTAAGGCACCATCACTCAGTCCGTTCGAAGTCAAAACTACACTACTCAGACCATCGAAGCCGCTCAAAAGGGAAATCGAGCTCCGGTCGAGCGGGACATCGATCAACCTCAGTGTCGAGAGTCCCGGATGGGCGCGTGCGATTGCGCGAATCAGATTGTCCACCCGAGACACATCGAGATCCCGCCCGGGACCAGCCCCCTCCGGCAGCTTCACCACGACCTCTTTTACGTCATCGATATCATTCAAGCTGCGCTCGAGAACAGCTTCGCTGGTGGTGGCAGAGCTTTCCACCGTAATTACAGCCCTTTCGCCGGAGCGCTCGATCCTGACTTGAGGAGCCGATGTAACCCCGGCGGAGGGGCCGGGCAGAAAGGCTCGACCGGTGGAAAATACATACCAGCCGGCGGTCGAAAAAGCGATCACAATCAATACGGCTGTCGCTGCCAGTGCCATTAATCTACCAGAATCGCGGACCGATCGGACCGAGACTTCCGCCAGAGGGCGTCTAGCCAGGAGCGTGACGGAGTCGTCGGACAGACGTCCCTCCACGAAAGGATAAAGCTCGCCTGCCATCGCCATGGCGCTCTGGTATCTCTCCTCCGGAAGTTTGCTCATTGCCCTCCGGACTATCGCATCGAGGCCCTCAGGAAGTCCACTTGCAAAATCCGCAGCGTTGGGGATGGGCGCCGCCAGATGCATCATCAAAGTCTCTTGAGCAGTGGCACCGGCGTAGGGCTTCCTGCCCGTGAGACACTCAAAGAGCATGCAACCCAGGCTATAGACGTCGGATCGTTGATCGACAGGACCGGCATTCGCCTGCTCCGGACTCATATAATATGGAGTACCGAGAGCGGCACCACTAGCGGTGAGCTCCTGCTCGTCGCCCATGAGCTTGGCCAGACCGAAATCCAGGACACGAGCCTCTCCGGTCTCATCGATGACGACGTTCGCCGGCTTGATGTCGCGATGCAGAACGCCCGCCGAGTGAGCATGCTCGAGACCGAGAAGAACCTCCACCGCGTATTTGCAAGCCTCGGCTGCCGGAAGGGGTCCCCTGGCAAGCAGCTCCTTCAATGTAGAGCCACCGACATACTGCATGACCAGGAAAGGCTGACTGCTCTGCCCGAATCCGAAGTCTAGTATGGTGATCAGGTTCGGATGCTTGAGCTTGCTGGCTGCTTTTGCCTCACGCTGGAAACGAATCTGCGACTCCCTGCTATAACTTCCGCTGAGAAGCTTGATGGCCACGTCTCGATCCATATACGAATCGTGGGCCAGATAGACATTGCCCATCGCCCCGGAGCCGAGCCGCACCAACTGCTCGTAGCGGGGCGGGATGTTGCTGGTCTCATCCGCACGATCCTGGCCATTACCCATTGGAGCCTACCGTAAACGCTCTCTTGCCGACCTGACGATTCTATCACTCGACCATGAATATCTGCCCGGAATCTAGACACAGCTGGACTATCAGGTAGACTGTGTTCATATCGGAGACCAGAAACCAGAAAAGGGTAACAGGCGACACACCAGGTGGCGGGTCTCAATGAAGCCCCGGGAGAATCGCGATCGACTGGAATGATTGCGATGAAATACGACGAAGTTATCAAGAGATATAATGCCCGGGTCAGCGAGCTGGCGGGGCGATATGAGAGCGTCTCGTTCGAGGACGTGCATCCGGGTCTTTGCGCGCTGCTTGACAGTCTGCGATCAGGACCGGAGGAGGCCCGCAGCGCCCTGGACATAGGAGCCGGCTCGGGGCGCGACGCTGCCTGGCTGGCCAGGCAAGGATTCGAGGTAGTGGCAGTGGAGCCTGCTCCGGAATTTGTCGCCGCCGGACAGAGAATACATGGACAGGAGTCCATCCGCTGGGTGCGGGACAGCCTGCCCGACCTGACCAGGACGATTCGACCGGGTCTATCATTCGATCTCGTTCTGCTAAGCGGAGTCTGGATGCATGTCGCGCCGGATGACCGCCCCCGGGTCTTCAGGAAGCTGGTATCACTCTTGAAGCCAGGCGGCTTCCTTTCGATCTCGCTTAGGAAAGGACCGCATCATATCCCCGATTCGATCTATCCGGTCAGCAGCCTGGAGCTTGAGAAGCTCTCGATTCAGAGGGGTCTGGTAGTCGTTTCTAAAGACACGACACCGGACCGCCTGAATCGGCCCGATGTAGCCTGGGAGACGGTGATTATGCGCCTGCCGAATGACGGCACCGGTGCGCTGCCGCTATTGCGGCATATCATCGCCAGGGACAGGAAGTCATCGACATACAAGCTAGCCCTTCTGAGGTGCATTCTCAGAATTGCTGACAGCGCCGGCGGACTGGCGAGGTTCGATGATGAGCTCGTCTCTGTACCGCTGGGTCTGGTGGCGCTCTACTGGATCAGGATGTTCAAGCCTCTTCTTGAAAGCGATATTCCGCAGAGTCCGGACAAACGCGGCCTCGGTTTCGTGAAAGAGCCCTTCAGAGGGCTCAAGGATGTATCGGCATTCGAGCTCAAGGTCGGGGCAGTTTTTGCCGGTCCCGCAGCCGCCTCGATTCATGGTGCTCTGAAGGATGCAGCCAGGACGATCCGGAATATGCCGGCTAACTATATAACCTACCCGAACAGCTCCGAGCGGATATTCAAAGCCAGGGGCGGCGGCAGGAGCTCGACTCCACGAGCCGGGCTCGAGATTGTCGACGATTATCTCCGGAGCTTTGGAGAGCTTCTGGTTCCGTTGCCGATCTGGAACGCGCTCAGCCGGTATTCACACTGGATCGAGCCGTCATTGCTCTTCGAGTGGAGCGAGCTGATGCAAGGCTACGCTTGCGACCGGGGCAAGAGTATTGATCTAGAAAGCTTGATGAGCGCCCTGCGCTGGCAAGATGAGGAAAGGGACACTCAATTCGTCCGGTCGCTGGTGCACGAGTCGCTATCTAATGGAGATGATATTCGTTGTGTCTGGAGCGGTAAATCTATCCGTAATGACTTTGCCGTGGATCATTGCTTTCCGTTTTCGGCGTGGCCCTGCAACGACCTCTGGAATCTCATGCCTGCCAGGTCGAAGATCAATCTGGAGAAGTCGGACCGGCTGGTGACTTCCGCCCGACTGAGCGAAGCAAGAGGACTGATCGAGACCTGGTGGCAGACCGGCTATTTTCGGGAGACGCCGGTATCGTATGCGGAGCGATTTCGCAGGGAAGCTCTGGCGAGCCTGCCCTTGCTTGATGATAACGGTGCCTTTTTCGAGAGCATGTTCGAGGCGATGCAGCTCAAACGGCAGGCGATCAAGCTTAATCAGAATCTGCAGGATTGGGAGTCGCGCAAGTGAATGATCGAGACATCGAAACGCTATTGAACAGCGGCAGGTTGCCCACTCGAAGGCGTATAACTCTCTTGCTCAGACTCCTGCCGGTACGCCCCACAGGGCGGAAGGAGCTCGAGTGCCCGCCTGCCATCGAGCGCAGGACGGCCTTGGCGCCCGGGAAGGCAAGCCCACCCCGCCGGGGATGGTTTTACCGCGCAATTGTGGTTTAGAATGTGCTGCATGAATAATATCTACACCGCTCTATTTGCCCTTTCCCTGACTGTCGCGCTTGTTGTCCCGGCAACAGCGCAAGAGGATATAAAAGGAAGCTCGGATCATCCTTTGTTTCCAAAGCGCATGCCAGGGTACTACATATCGAACTATCGCCAGCAGGAGTTCGCGAGCTACACGTTCAGAACCAGGCCGCCGACCAGTGTCGAGGGTAAGCATACTCAGATCAACTACTACTTGACAGACCCGAGCCAGCACCCTGGTGGACTGGCGATCAGGCGCAATTACGAGTCTGCCATCAAGAGTGCTGGTGGCGATGTCGTCTACGCGGACGAGAAAGTTAGCGTCTTGAAAGCGAAGCGCGATGGCGCCGATGTCTGGGCCGAGGTTCGGGCGAGCACCGGGCGGTATGTCTTTTTGAATATCGTCGAGTGTGCGCCGATGGAACAGGTGATTACGGCCGACGCGATTGGCACAGCCATCGACAGGGACGGGTTCATTCCGCTCAACATTCATTTCGCGACGGGCAAGGCTGAGATTAAGCCGGATTCGGTCCCGATCATCGACGAGATCTCCGCGCTCCTTAAGAAACGACCGGATTTGAAAGTCGGTATCGAAGGACATACGGACAATACAGGCACGCCGGGACTGAACAAGTCCTTATCCGATGCACGCGCGAAGGCGGTTATGAACGCGGTTGCAGCCAGAGGCATCGCCCCGGGCAGATTAGATGCTGTCGGGCACGGGCAGGAGCGTCCGGTCGCCGATAACCGGACCGAGGACGGTCGCGCTAAGAATCGACGTGTCGAAATCGTCAAGCGATAAGCAGGATAGATGAGCTTCCCATAATCGAACCGCCGGCACTCCAATGGTAGTCCCAAGAAAGTGCGGCAGATATTGCAAAAGTTACCGAAGATTCCACGAGCCTTAAGCCGAAGCCCCTCCACGAGATCTAATTCCGGCGATGTTCATACCCTGGTCACCGGGACTGAATAGTCTGGTGCTAAGTGACCAAGGAGGTACAGATATGAAGAGTCTCGAGAAAGCAATCGCCTTATCAATAGTATCGGCGCTGAGCTGCGTTATCCTGCCCGGGCAGACAGCCCTGGCTGAATGCTCGGATAGCCATAAGAAAGCCGAGCAGACCAGCCAGCAACCCGCTGACATAGTGGACACGGCCCAGTCAGCCGGCTCTTTCAGCACTCTGATAGCCGCCCTCGACAAAGCCGGGCTGGTTTCCACCCTGAAAGGCGCTGGACCGTTCACCGTATTCGCGCCCAGCGACAGCGCGTTCGAGAAAATCCCCCCTGCGGACTTGAAAGCGCTCCTTGCAGACAAGGCGAAACTGACCAAAGTACTGACCTATCACGTGGTGCCAGGCAGCCTCAAAGCCGCCCAGGTGGTGAAACAATCCAAGGCTGAGACGGTAGAGGGCTCGCCTGTGCAGATCTCCGCAGGAGTCGACGGCGTCTTCGTGGGAGGAGCGCAGGTGACCAAAACCGACATACTGTGCAAAAACGGGGTAGTGCATGTGATCGATACCGTGATCATGCCACCGAACCTCTAGAATTTCTGACGCGGACGGAAAAAAAACAGGATGGCACCGGGAGCCTGCTGGTATAGACCAGCTCTCCCGGTGCCGCCTGATTCGGATACAATGAATTCGCTCGCCCGAGCATGAACACCCTCTCTGAGAGATGGCAGGATTTACCCGTTGCGATGCTTTTACAGCGACCGATATGTGATTCCTCTCCCGGAAGGGCACCCGTTCCCCACAGAGAAATATCGGCAGACGAAAGAAGCGCTTCTTGCCAGAAGCATAATCGAAACCGTCTTCGACCCCGGTCTTGCTGACGAAGGAGATCTGGCTCTTGTCCATACAAGCGAATACATCAGGAGCGTCTTCGAAGGAGAGCTGAGCGCCGAGCAACTGAGGAAGCTGGGTTTCCCCTGGTCGAAGGCTCTGGTGGATAGAAGCCGAAGCGCAGTGGCAGGGACGGTATCAGCTATGGGCGCCGCCATCGAGGAGGCTGACGGTCTGGGTATCAACCTCGCCGGCGGAACGCACCACGCCTTTCCGGATGCCGGATCAGGCTACTGCGTCTTCAATGATGTGGCGGTCGCCGTCAAGCTACTGCTCTCGAGAAAGCCGTCGGCAAAGATTATGGTGGCAGATCTAGACGCCCACCAGGGCAATGGAACCCACTTCATCCTCGGTGGCACCAGAAACGTGTTCACACTGTCGGCCCACGTCAAGCAGAATTTCCCGCGCAACAAGCACCCGGGCACGCTCGACATCGAGTTCGACCGCTGGATCGATGGTAGCGAATATCTGCCGGCGGTGGAGAAAGCACTATCAGAGTCGCTTGCTCGATTTAGCCCGGACATCGTCTTCTATCTGGCTGGCGTCGATGTGCACGAAAACGATCGATTCGGGCAGATGTGCCTGACGGAAGCTGAAACAGCCGGACGCGATAGTTTATCGATCACGCTGTTTCGAAAACACTCCGCAAGAGTTGTCATCGTTCTGGGCGGCGGCTACAACAAAGAGAAGGGGATGACCGCCAGGCTGCACTGCCAGACGATTGAGATAGCAGCAGATCTCATTGCAAGGGGTTAGGCGAGGCTTCGGTCTATGAAGCTACTCTCTGAGGAGGGACAACACTTCTGCTCTGCTTTCCCTGTCTGTCCTGAGCTCGCCTTTGAATGCCGTTGTGACTGTTTTCGATCCCGGCTTCTTGATACCACGCATGGACATGCAGAAGTGCTCTGCCTCAACTAGCACCGCAATACCTCGAGGATCGATCGTCTCCTCGATCGCCCGCGCTATCTCCTCGGTCATCCTCTCCTGAACCTGAGGACGACGCGAAGTAAGCTCTACCACTCTGGCTAGCTTGGACAGTCCCGTGACCACGCCATCCCGGGGCAAATATGCTACGTTGGCGGTTCCGATAAATGGTACCAGATGATGTTCGCAAAGGCTGCTGAATCCGATTCCTTTTACGACCACCATTCCATCACTTCCTTCATCGAAAGTGCAGGTGATCTCGGAGGACGCATCCACACCCACCCCGTAACAAAGCTCCTGGAACATCCGGGCGAACCGGGCAGGAGTCTCGCGCAGTCCCTCGCGGAAGACGTTCTCTCCGATAGCCTCGAGTATCAGAGCGGCTGCCTGGGTGAGCTTCGCCTGATCCACGTTTGACCCCTGGTCCCCTACCAACTCACTTCGCGTTTTTGTCGCTGACTGTTGTCTGTTCTTAATTCTGGACAGAGCGATATCCGATACTCGAGCTTCCATATGCCAGTAACCTCATTATTCCGTCTGATTTTTGATACTTTCACAATAGACCTCTAAGGTGAACATAGTGTGGTCAACTCAATGTTTGCCTAAATCTTTGCTCGAGGCCTTATTAGAAGTTCTACACCGGGTGTCCGAGAGCACGGCGAACACCCTTAGCTGCCATCACACCGCTGCCGTTCGCGAAGGCGATTCGGTCATAGCCGTTATGGACGATATCACCAGCTGCGAAGACGCCATCCGCTGTGGTCTCTCCGTAGCTATCGATCTTTATATGACCTGTTTCATCCATGTCCAGCTGACCTCTGAATAGCTCTGTATTCGGAGAATAGCCAATCTTGACTATCACCTTATCGCAATCAATCTCGAACCTGCCTGTCGGACCCGTCAATTCGATCCTCTCGAGGCGTCCATCGCCCTGTGTTCCTACAATGGCAGTCTTCAGGTAAACGCTTATCCTGTCGGACTGCATGACCTTCTCCAGCACATCGGGGCGGGCCCGGAACCTGTCGCCTCTGACCAGCAAGTGAATTTCCCGGCATGAGTCCGCAAGGTCGAGCGCTGTCAGCAAGGCGCTGTCGCCACCGCCAACTATGGCAACTGATCTTCCCCAAAGCTCCTTCTCGTGGACACTACTCTTGTAAAGTATCGAGGACTGGTGCTCATCCGGTAAGTCCAGGGGGAGCTCCCTTAGACGGTATCCGGTTGCTATCACGATTGTCCTGCCCTCGAGTAGACCACGATCAGTCTCGATAGTCTTGCGTGCCAGATCAACCCTTCGTACATCGACCGCGGTGCGGACGACCCCATTTAGTACTTTTCGAGCCGTCTTCTCGAGAGCATTCCTGAAGGCAGAACCATTGGAGTAGGTTCCTCCGGAGAAGTTGGTAATAGGGCTCGGTATTGCCGGTAGTTGTCCGCCGATTCGACTGTGTCTCTCGAGCACAAGCGTTTCCACTCGGTTGTCGACACATTCCAGGGCACAACTAATCCCTGCCGGACCTGCACCAATAATGATCGTATCGGTCATATAGAATCCCTCTTCGGGTATCATCCCGCGGCATTGTGTCCCTTGCGTGAACACAGCACCATTGGGAAGCATTGGGCATATCTGACTTCAGCCTCCATGCAGAGCGGATTTCTCAGTCCGAGCAGCAGACTGCATAAATGCTGCAGGGTCAGCATCTATCATTGAAGAGAAAGAGGTGAGAAAGCCATCAATCCTGGCTCTAGTATGGACATGGCTGGTTCACCGGTTAAGGGGGGAGAAATAAGCCAACAGGGAGCCATAAAATCGTCCTGATGCTTTTGCCAAACTGGCAACGCGGAAGTTATCTACACAAGACTGAGGAGGTCAAGTATGGCAGGATTCTCAAAAATATATTGCATTGGCGGACTTGGCGGGTTCATGGGAGCCGATGGCATCAACCCCATCGAACTCCAGATCTGGGTCGGAGATTCCAGCCGACAGTGGATGGAGGCCAGGTATTTCAAGAAAGCAATCAAACCAATTGGCGACCTGAAGACAGTAATTCCAGCTGCCCCCGACCGTCCAGACAACCTTCTGGATGCTTGCATTGCCTTCTATCCCCGGGCGTTTCGGGATTGCCCGTCCCTCTCGAAAGTGAAGAGACAACTCCGAGGCATCGAGTGCCTGGACTTCGACCTAAATCGAGACGAAATTCCTGAGGACTGGTACCAGCTGCGTGAGGAAGCCAGACAACCGATGCTCAGCATCAATATTTTCGAGGCGAATCTGGTCAGATATAATCACACAAACCTTATCCAGCTGAAGCCCTCCAGGTAGAAATCAGAAAGCTCAGTAACTATTAGTGCGATTCACTGCCTTGTGCGGCAACAGACAGCCATACCTGGGCGATAGCCATTCAAGAAGCGCCTCAGGGACTTCGATTGTGGCGCTTTTCTCAATAACCTCGATCTTGCTAACTGACTCGAGCGCGATTGGCTCGAGCAATACTAAATCCTGGTCCAGGGCGAGAAGTTGCCAACGCCTGTCCGTCTCGACAATACAGCACGGGAAAAGATTCGTCTGTCTCGGCATCTCCCCTGCTCGGACCTGAAACTCGACTCGGATAAGCGATCCGTCTACGCATGCAGCAATCAACGCCGATAATGTCTGGGGCGAGAATTCTCTTCGAGGCAGATACTCGCTTCGAATAGCACAATTCAGAAGTTCCAGATCCTTCTCCCGGACAGATCGAAGCCGTCTGCTTATCTTCTTTAGAGCCTGATTGAGAAGAGGCTTGAATGCCGATCCCAGAGAGCTGCAGAGCGACTCACTGGCGAGCACGAGCAAGCTGAATTCATCAAAGGAAAGATCAAAGCTGGGCAAACCCGCACCCGGATTAGCGTTGTAGTATCCATTGCGAGAACGATCGAACTGAATGTCCAGACCCAGGTCGACCCTGAGAATCCGGATATCCTCATAAATCGTACGGGGGCGGACGGAGAACAGCGCGCAGAGATCGCGAAGGCTGGGATAGCTCCCAGAGCTTATTACATTCTCGATGCCGAGCAATCTTTCAAGTCGAGTGGCCATTGAATCTTCATCACTGACGATAAAATCCAATCTTAGGCTGCCACTCTGCAGTATTTCTGCAGTCCGGTAAATTGCCTCCGACCAGTTTTACTGCTCAGCGACCCTCAGTCTGCGAGCCTGGCCGGAGTCATACTTCCTGTAATTCTTGAGGGCTGACTTCAAATCATGCTCAATCATGTCGATAAGCGCCCTGGGTCTCAGCACGACAGCATTGGAGCAATAAAACATAACCCAGCGCTTTACCTCTTCGAGGCTCAAGCTCTTAAAGGTCAAAATGCAACTGCCGTCTGGCTTCTCGAGGATTTGCTGGCCTTCCCTCCAGACCTTCTCGCGAATATAGGGCGCTGCCGGCGGAAGGAAAAGGATCGACACGGTCCACTCTTCTCCACGACGCTCTATTTGAAATGCATTGCTGATCCAGGCATCAATGTCAAGGCTCTGGTCTCTCCTGAATTTTGCCCCGGTCAGGACGGAAATCTCCAGAATACGGTGCAAGGCAAACATTCGCAGGTCCTTTCTGAGCCTGCAGAAGGCGAGCAGATACCAGATGCCAAGATGCTGAAGGACACGATAGGGCTCTATTTCCCGCCTGCTTTTGACGTTTGTGCTCGGTGCGAAATAGGTGATTTCGATTCTGTTCTGATTCCTGATCGCCTTGCGAACCAGGTCGAAGGTCCTTCTGCTTACGGAGGGCAGCGGAAGCGAGACATTATGAACCTGGCTGCTGAATTCAGTTGCCATTTCCTTCACCGATTCCGAGACACGTGTCTCCACCTTATTCAGCGCGCTATCGAGGTCTGGCTTTAAAAAAGATGCCTGCCCGCTCAACATATAGCTAGAGACAGCAAGACCAGCGAGCTCAGCTTCTGACAGGTCAAATGACGGCAGCGTTCTGGAGAGATTCCGGTTAACGTAGCCGTTATGAAATCTGTCATATTCGATGTCCAGAAGGAAGTTGTCCTTGAGCTTTCTTATGTCCTCGTAGATAGTCCGAGGTTTAACTTCGAAAATGCCACACAGCTTGTCGACGTTAGGATAGTTCCCACGCCGGATCTCTCTATCTATTCCAATGAGGCGCTCAAGACTCCTCGTCATACGGAAACAGCTTCCTGAAGAGATTGATATATTCAATGCATATAGCATTCCTGCGGCTTCGAGGGAAGCATACAAATGTTTGGATGTTAATAATTGTCGGGCGACGTCAATATAATGCCCGTGTCCAGGAGCGTTCCTCCGAGGCAAAGCGCGAGATCATTCAGCGAAGCGCCACCCGGAGCAGCCAACCCAAGATTGACGCCGAGGCTTCTAGCTGTAAACAGACGGATAAAGAGAAGGCGATGCTGGAATGGTGGACTCGGGTCGCCTTTTGCAAACCACAGGTTCTGGCGGAGCGAGCAACTGCGAGGGATGCACAAACATGGCTCTCATCCCATATCCGATTAGAGAGCCAAGCATTTCCGAGAACTCTTCCAGGGATAGCTCCCTATCATCGATCTGAACCAGAATATCTCCTTCATGCACAATCTCGCATCGGAACACATCGCCCACGGGTTGCCACTAACGTGAGCGCTTGTCGTACTTGATCTGCGGAATCCCTTCGGCAATCTTTACAGGCGGATTGCTTTCTACAGATTCCTGCATAAACGACGACCTCTATCGATGACTCTTAAATGGTAACCCAAGATGGAAACCTCAGGACAGCCTGTCTCAATTATTGTTGAAACTCGAGACACTGAATTTAGACAATGAATGGAGTATTCGGGTGCGACACCTTCCGATAGAATATTCATCGATCGAAACGACTTCTTAGCACCATATACGATGCCCGAAGAATGGCTGTCTAAAGAATCATCCCAGCTGCGTACGAACATCCGGAAATAACTTGGGCGGTGAGAGACTCGAACTCCCAACCCCTTCGGTGTAAACGAAGTGCTCATGGCATTTTTGTAATTCTGCCTACCTCTCGAAACCCCATTCTGTGGTAAGATTTGGAAACCAGCACTTCTCTTGACCTCCCCCGAAATTCGCAAAAATCTCTATGTGGAGTAGTCCCAAAGTAGTCCCAAATGAAAATCCGAACCGTTTCGTAACTACCGAAGTGCTCCAGCACTTTCGTCTTGACATCGACGAATTTTCTTCGATTCCCGGATTTTTAGAGCACTTCGGCGATACCGAAGTGTCCGGTAGTCCCAGGTAGTCCCGAGTAGTCCCCGGTAGGCCCAAACGGCAGTAATCACCCAGGAGGAAACATGTCGTCCAAAGAGTTCAACTTCACCAAAGCTCAAATCGCAGCACTCCCGCTACCGAAGAAAGGCCAGCGCGCACGGTTTTACGACTCAAAGTCGAAAGGTCTCTGCCTCCGAGTGACCAGCAATGGCTCCAAGGCCTTCACCTACTACCGCAAGATTGACGGCAAGGTATACAGCAAGAAGCTCGGTGAATTCCCCGAATTCACTATCGAGCAAGCCCGCAAGCGGGTGGACGAGATAAATGGCGGCATTGCGGCTGGTAACAATCCACTCGAAGAGATGATCACCAAGGATTCAGAGTACAACCTCGGAGAACTCTTCGACGCGTACATTGAGCAATACGCGAAAGGCCGCTGTACTACCTGGAAGGATATGATTGCCAATTTCAACCGGTACTTCGGCGACTGGCGCGATAGGAAGTTGAGCTCCTTTACGCGGTACGAAATCCAGACCCGTGTTAATCGCCTGAGTGAGAACGGAAAGAAAAAGCACACTGCCAACCGGAGCTACGATCTGCTGCGCGCCGTGTTCACCTGGGGGATCAAGAAGAGCCTCTTCGCTGGCGACAATCCTTGCCAAGGAGTAGACAAATTCCATATAGAGTCCCGAGACCGATTCCTAAAACCAGCGGAGTTCAAGAAATTCTTCGACGCACTAGATGAGCTAAAGGGACAAAACGATGACTTTCGCGACTATGTCCTCCTTAGCCTCTATACTGGAGCTCGCCAATTCAACGTACTATCAATGCGCTGGGCAGACCTGGACTTTGAATCAGCACAATGGAGAATTCCAAAGACAAAAAACAAGGAATCACATACAGTGCCACTTACTCCTCTTGCATTGAATGTCTTAGAGGAGAGAAAAGCCAATAAAAACGAAGATGAGACCTTTGTTTTTCCAAGTAACAGCGCAAGCGGTCATTACATGGAGCCCAAGAATGCCTGGCGCAAACTCATGAAAGAGACTGGTCTCGCAGACCTGCGAATGCATGATTTGAGACGCACCATGGGCAGTTACATGGCAATGAACAACCAAAGTCTCCAAACAATAGGCAAGGCTTTGGGACACAAGTCACACGTCTCGACTCAAATTTACGCCAGGCTCGATCTCGATCCTGTACGCATTGCAATGGAACAGGCTCAAGAACAAATGCTACGCGCTGGGGGCACTTGGCCGGAAGAAGAAGAAGAAGAAGAAGAAGAAGAAGAAGAAGAGTGATATTGTTACGGTAGAGTCCGAAGATACAAAAGAAATTTAACGACTCCTTCTTTCTCTAAGTGTATTTGCTGCTTCTCGCAAGAACCTGCAGTCTGAATTGCTCAAGCCGAGTCCCTTTTTGAGAATTACTCGATCACAAATGTCCTGAGCTTTCTCGACACTTCCTGCCCTCAAAAGATCATCGACCTCAATGCAAACATCAGTTAGCGAACCGTGGATATTCTCCGGGCACGCCACGATAACTCTCTCGGCTTCAGAAGGTTCCAGCTTCAACATTCCACCGCCAAGAGTGTGCCCTTCTAACTCCATGCTTAACCGAGTCAGAGACGTTTGCCAAAGCAAGGCAAGAACTCTCGGGGACACAGAACTCAATGGACGACTCCGGAGGATATGCAGGCTGTTTGAAGCAACAAGATCACAATCGTTCGAGATAATTCGACTGGTGTTGCCATTCATGTATGTTAGAAATGCATCCGGTCTTATTATCTGAGGGACACTATACCAAACACGTCGTTCTCTACATTTGTAGGTAGAACTAACTCCTAAATCTTCTCCATTCTCAAGATACTCCCTTAGACCTTTTGGAATTCTCCTTTCTTTGGGATCGATAGCAAGTAAGTAACATGAGTCCCCTTTAGACAAACCATCGCGCCAGTCAGACTCGGAAATGAACAATCCCTTCAAATTCCTCCCACGTCTTATCGCTCGTCGTAAGAACCGGTCCGGAATTTTCCACTCCCGCACCTCAGACGGTGACAGATGAAAGAAACGATTATTACCCGTCACATAGCCTATTCGAACATCCATCAGGGATGACAGTGGTTGGACATGCGCACTCTCCGTTGCCAACTCCTCATACAAACATCTGGCAGCACCACTAATGAAAAGATCAGTAAGACCTTTACTGGATTGATCGACATGAACTGAGAATAGTTTTTTTGCCTTGTTGATCCTATCTGGACGCACACCAGTTAATTCGCCTACATTCCTAAAATCTCGAACTAAAATATTGCTTGTTCGCCCGCCTTTTTTCTCGGCTAGAATGACTACAGTTTCCTCCTCCAGCTCCGGAAAGAGTCGCTCCTGAAAGGTCAACACAAAAATTGACTCGAAAGAATTCGCCAGGTGACGAAGCACGGGGATCGCATATGTCGCCTGTGTAATCTCCTTAGGCAAAACCATTGCTAGTCTTCCGCCAGATTGAAGCAATCCAACACTCGCCACCAAAAATGGTGCCCACGAGCTTGACAATTGGGATAGCGATACTCCATGCTCGTAAGCCCGTTGAAGAGCTCTTCTTCTGGTTGTTCCTTTAAAACGCTGGTACCGAATATATGGAGGGTTGCCCAGAACTACATTCATCGGTGGAATATCAGACAAACTCGGGTTAATTGCAAAAAAATCGCGTCTTACTAACTGATCTGGCGGTAATCTGTAGGTATCGAAAAGATGTGATGCGACTTCTTCATGGACAAGCTTATCTATTTCAATGCCATATACTTGACTGCTACACTGACCGCCAAGTGAAATCAAACGCTCACAGCTTTCCTCCAGAAAGACGGCACCGCCGAAGCTAGGATCAATAATCCTGTCGTTAGCTGACCTGATTGCCCAATCAACTAAGAACTTAGCAACAGCTCTGTCAGTGTAGAATGCACCCAGAGCCTTTGCCTTAATCTTATCCTTGGAGACTGTTGACTGCATCTTGTGAGCTCCACCGTCGACTATAATCCTTATGCTTTAATTGACGTCAAAGTTCGGCAAAAAGTTCAATGTCAAACCAAGCTTCAAAGATGTCATTAGTCGTATTCGCTCCTCCGTTGCGTTAGCTTATCAAGCGATTGACAGGCATTCAACTATTCCGCACTCTTGAGAACCCCATAGTCTATGAGTGTGTCAAAGTGCCGCGAGATCGAACCGCCTAATGCTACTGACTCCAACAAAAGCCCCATTTCAATATTTCTGGTTTGAGCAGCTTCAGTAAAATTTGCGGACGATACAAACACCTTCGAGCCGTCTACAACGACTACTTTCGCATGCAGGCTTGCTCTCACCTTTCGATCCTCACTTAAGGACTCAGGAAAGTAGTATAGCTTCGGCATCGTAGACTCACTTGGCCAATGATTCAATCTGAAATCTCGTACAAAGTCCGATATAAGAAGCTCGTTGCTTGTGGTGTCTTGCCATTTACGCTTTATATCGATGCAGAATCTAACTCTCAGGGCTGGCTGCTCACTCATTCTCTTGGCAAGCGCTTGAAACACCTGTTTACCTTGGTAAACCGCATATCCTACGAGCAACACATCATTACAAGCGTTGCTGAACAATTGACTGACGACCACACGAGTATCACGGTTAGTTATTCCACCAGCTTCCGGACCTGTGGTGACGAGGATAACTTTATCCTCTGCCCGAGGTCTATTCTTTCGATCTAAGAGAATGAGCTCGAGCATCATACTTATCTGCTTTGCGTTGAGTCCACGGACAGTTAAATCATCCATCGCCTCTGCGACTTCGACCGCTGATGCGTCAGAGAGCAGCCTCTTTAGAGAAATAACTGAATAAGGCTCTCCAATTTGACTTGCTCGAAGGGCTGCTGCTAACACTCTTAAATCACTATCGGATAAACGGCTGAAAACCTCGGTCATAAGCCAAGCTCGAAAAACTCTGCTTGCAAATGATCAACGGTAGGTACAACCAGCGACCTATCAAGAAAGTCATTGAACTGTTCACAACATGTCTCTGAGATGAGGAGACAACCATGACAGGCCGCTCCAAGCAAGTAGCGCCGTTCATGCATGTTTGACGGCGAATGCTGAGCACATACAGGATCGTTCGAACAAAGATGCCCGAGCTCGAGAGCCTTTGCTACATGTCTTTGAATGTTTCGTCCGACTTGAATCAAACCACCCAGAGTACCTTCTGAGCCGGCAGTTCCCGTATAGATTAAGATTCCATATCCCAGGTCGGGTAACGCATATACACGCTCCCGAATAGAGCTTGCTGGGTAACCGCACTCCAAAGAAACGGCGGTTATGAGCAGATGAGCAAAGGAATGAAGCATGATATAAGCACATCCCGGAAACTTTCGATCTGAATGTTGCTCTTCCGCCCACGCTGAAAAACCATCTCTGAGTTTTTGCTCTCTCCCTTTGGTACCCGGCTTCTCAAGCCACTTCTCAATTTTCTCCTTATTAAACTGCAGAAAAATACCTTCTCCTTTGTTCTCTACGGCAGGTAGCCACTTGATCTCTTCTACCAGAGCCGCCCGCTGGACATCGAACTCCAGCTCACCCTCAATGTCAGGAGCTGCCGGCTCAAATCGTGTGAAACCCACAAGAGCTGCAACTTCTCGAAGTCGGTGAACCAGGACGACTCTCTCCACCGAATCCATGAGTTTGGAGTACCACTTGGATGAAGGTAATGAGCGAGCGAAGAAATCCCCGTCTGGCTTATCTTCTCCCAGTTCCTCCTGTACTGACACCAACATTTCCAGCTCTGCCTTTTTCACCGAGACTGGCTGCTGACCTGTTGGATTCAGTCTCTGCTGTACCTCTTCAAAGACGTCCTCATCACTGAAGCCCTTTAGCTTCGCTGCTACCTTTGGTATTGTTCGAAAAACCTTCAGATGCGAGATGTCCTCAAGTCCAGAAAGAACATCCCAGACTAAGCCCACAGCCTTTCTTAGCTCCTCCCTCGGGTCGGGTAAAGAAATGACACTCATTATCTCGCGAAAGTACGCATTGCTAGCGCTCCGAATCAATAGCCTGTTTGCTTGGCCACAATCTTCTCTGGCATGAGAGCCCAACCACGGCCGATCTCCAAAACAAATCCCCAATGACTTATTTTGCGGTATCGAAGCTTGTGCTAAGCTTCTCTTCTTTTTGCAATCACACCTAATGTCAATCTCAGTCAAATCACCGCTGGTACCCGTCTCATCCATCCACAACTGGCGGCTTTTCTTCCTGCACTCCGAATCCTCTCCGTGCACAAAATAGTACCAGTCAATGTCACCTATATGACCGGCCTTGCATGCTCTTACGAATCTTACCGGTACAACCGAATAAAGCTTGTTGTCATCACCTCGATAGTATCCTTTAGAAGTCAACTGATTCCTGTGCACTAGCATTCGAGAACGAACGGTCCTCGTGCTATCCATCCGGATGTCCTGTGTTACAAACCGCTCTGGAAATTGAAAGGCAGTTATTCCAGTTTTCCTAGTGCTTTCCGGACCCTCGTCCGGCGGAGGAGTTCGAAGGCGAATTGATCTCAATCCAAGGAGCTTGCAGATTTTTCCAGCTAGTCTCGGCTCGCTTATATCCAGACTGCTGCCCATAAACCAGTCATTTAAGCCACCAACAATGACTGAATGATTGGGAAGATCGAGCATAGCTCCAGGTCCGAAGGTGTAAATAAGATGACTCTGATTCATCTGTCCGTTTGGCCGCACTCTCTTCTTAGTCGTAGTCATTCCGCATCCTCCGACAAGCTCGTCTTATCTGGTCTTACAGCCCAAAGGTTTATTGCTGGCTCTACTTCTCTCATAGACCGGTTGGCGCGAAACTTTTCAAACCGACTTTCCTTTTCCTGAAGTTCTGGGTTCAGAAATTCGTAAAGAAGTCGCTCTGCACCACCCTTTTCGATTTGGTATTGAACCTGCACGCCATCCTTTTGTCTATCGTCTACTATCGAATGCCACTCATCCAATAAATCTTCAACCCGCTCGAAGACTCGACGCCCTAAATCGTCAGCCTCAAGAGGCTCAAGCTTCGCATGTGACTGCGCTCTCGCCTTTAAGACCTCTGCAACGAAATCTAACGCTGCTCTATATTTCAGTATCTCACTTGCTCCCAAAGGCGGGACCATTGCAGGGATGCTATGTCGAGATAAACCGACCACGGTTCCAGCCAATGCGCGATCTAATGCTCGAGGTGAAAACGGGGTCACACTGGTGACCTCAACGGCTCGATAGAAGGACTGATGATAAGCAGTAAATCGCTCATAGTGGGATCTATCTCTAGGCTTGTGATTGTTCAAAATAGTCACAACTAGTCCCGGCTTGTCCGAATCTCGACCAACACGACTAGTTGCCTGGATGTATTCGGCACTTGTTTTTGGCTGACCAAAAACCACCATTAAACCAAGCCTGGTGATGTCCAGTCCAACAGAAATCATGTTGGTAGCAATCGCTACATCAACATGTTCCTTGGCACTGTGCGGCAATGAAAGCCGACGCTTAGACTCCGCCACCTTATTTGTCTTTTCTCTACTCGTTAGCTCAACTGGCTCAAACTGAATTACCCGATCTGCAAATTGACTCGTCTTCTCACTAAGTCTCTTTCTAGTACTGTAGCCAGCGACACGATTTCTCACTTCGTCCTCAATGAGACGTCGTGCACCTCCGAGCTCTCTCAAACTATTGAAATAACACAGAAGTGTCATGTATGGATCGGCGGGATTGTCCTTTTCGGAATAAGACTCGCTGTGTTTCTGTGCTACAGATAGCAACGATACATATGTTCTTAACGCAACAACCTTTGGGCTCCTTCCAAAGGCTGCAATTCCAAGATAGAGTCTGGGATTACTATCGTCGGCACTACGCGTTTCAGCAAAGAATGAGTTCTTTCGATCTGGTCCAGGCGGAGGAAAAACCTCGACAAGATCACGATTGAACAAAGCTCTAATCTGGTTCTCTGCCCGTCTAACAGTTGCAGTCGACGCTACTATCTTTGGACGAAGCTTCCTTCCGTGCTCATGCCGACTGCAAAGCTCATCGAGTGCGCTCTCATACAGTCCTACAATTGTGCCTAAAGGTCCAGATATCAGATGAAGTTCATCCTGGATAATTAGATCAGGAGGTAGAAGACCTCTTTCAGGAAGTGGCATTCCTTTTCCTGGCGCAGCTGGTCCATAAAAGCCGTCTCTGTCATACCTCTCTACCTTTCCAAAAAATTGCCCAACTTCTTTGGTCCATGGCAGTGCAGCAAATTTATCTACCGTTGCAATCATGAAGCATGGCAACCTTCTATAAATGGGCTCATCTACAGCCAAAATAGGTAATGGATTATCATTGATAAAGTCACAGTCTAAATTGACACACCTAATCTGCAGGTCAGTCGGTTCAGCCGAATTCGGAAAGAGTTTAAAAGATTCCTTACCGAATTTGGTACCACACCACGGGCAGTCCTCTAGCGGGATGGGAGAGGGATTCTTTGTGTTTCGAAGAAATCTAAGCGTACGGCTGCGAGCTGTCTTGTCATCATCTTTATCTTTTGAACCCATACGATTTGGTGTAGCATCCCGTCCAACCCACAACCCAATCTCAAAGGGCCAAGGACCAAGCTTCTTACCGTTATCCTTTTGTCGCTCAAGCTCCAAAGCGCATATCAATGTAGAAGCTCTGCTTAACTGATCTAATGTCAGCAACCGCAACGTATATCGCATTAATACACTCAATCCAGCGCTCGAAACATCGGAGTTTGTGAGTCGCCGATAAATCAAGGTAAATGCCGCCAGCCCCAAATACGCTTCCGTCTTTCCTCCACCTGTTGGGAAGAACAGGAGATCGACAATCTCACGATCCCGATGACCTGGTTCCACAATCCCCATAAGATTGATTAGCAAGAATGCCAACTGAAATGGTCGCCACTTCGGTGGAGCCGACAAAGAAGACTTGCCCTGCATAACACCCAGTCTTCGTCGAGCTGCCGCAGCCATAACCTTGTTAGCAAGACAGAAGGCCTCAAAAACAACGGGGTCTTCTAGCTTTTCGATTCCGGACCGTAAACGCTCAGCTGCAGACTTGGCCCGTATCAACAACTGTTCCCCAGTTTCCTTTCGCGTTGAAGGCGATGTCGGTATAAATTTCCGCTGAACTTCGATCCATTGCTCATACAAGGTAACCAGAGGAGTTAATGTTTCTACTGCTTCACTCGGAGTCTCCAAACGAGAAAGAACATCCATCAATAACTCGACGTCCTTTAGATTACTCGGTTCGACTTTAAGGACTTCTCCTTGCGGAATAAAGCAAGTTCTAACAAAATTGCAAAATCCTGGCTCAGATTCAACTGCTTCAGTAGCAACACCGTGACCTACTGCATATTCAAATGTATCTCTATACTGAAGATCAGCAACGCATTCATCCCACTCATCACTTTCCAAACTTCTCAGATCAGGTCTTGCTACAAACGGGTAGTCGCACTGAACCTCGAGTTGAACCTGAAATGCATAAGCTTCATCTCGAATCTCGTTTGGAGATGGTAGTCTGTTGTTAATCAAAAACACTGATACTGATCGAGTGTTTGCCGGTAGTCCACTATCTTGAATCAACAATGGTACCTGGCGAGCACTGACAAGAAGTTTCAATCCATTCGAACTAGGCACATCTGCGAGAAACGCATCAGTAACTCCGCTTGGAAGTGAGACGGCTACTTTTTGCACTCGCTGTTGGCGGCTCCAGTGTTCTATCCACGGCTCTCCGTTTTCATCAGTAGCAGCTCTGTAATCCCCCCATCTAACCTTCACCTTTAAATTCTTACACTCTGGAACGACCAGAAAACTCAACCCTATAGAAGAGGGCAGTACCTTAGTCCGTGCAGGCGAACGTTCAGGGGACTCGTCATCATCAGCCGATTGAGATTCGCCAATTGCATCGAGCTCATCATTGCTTTGCTCGTCAATTTTCTGCTCCAACGAAGCATCTTGCGGGACGAGGAACCCTGTTAGATACCATGTCGATGGTCTTTGCGACAGAATTTCCTCCTGATCACCATTCTCTCTGCCAGCAGCTCCACTAATTTCTCCAGGTCCCACCAAGTCTAATCGCAATGCCTCGACCAAAGCGTTTCTTACTCCTACTGATTCCACCGATTTGCTAGCAATAGACTTGCTCACTTCTAGATCTCCCGTTAGACAACACTGTAAGAAGTAGGATTTACATTCCTACTTCTTAGCTTCCACCTTTTGCTTCCGCTTTTCCTCGCGCCGAATTTAAAGCAAGTAACCGGCCGAATACCTCATCGTGGATTTCCTCAGACCAACCATAACGCCAAGACCTCTCCAATTGAGACTCATCCACCAACTCCTCATCTTCAATAGCATCTCCATACTCCAGGAAAAATCCACTAGAAACAGACAAATCTGTCCATCCATACGCTTCCAAGACGGCTCGGTCCAAAGAATCATGCATTTCCCGAAGCCTGCCTACCTCATTTGAAGTTTCTGAGGGATCGTTGAACAGATTGTAGAGTTGAGTTAATCCAATATCTCTTGAGACAAGGAGTTCGCCTCTATAATCGTAATAAGCTCTACTCGCTTCCTCAAGTGTAGAGCTCACAGCCTCAATCGCAGGAAATGGAAATGTAGCGAAACAATCTGATGGAGAATAGCGCAAATCATCCTTTAGGGAGCCCGAGAAGAAACGAGCCCATATCTCATGTACTCGAGACTGAAGAATTCCGAACTGACCTATTCCATCAAACGCAAAAATAACCATAGATTCAGCAAAAATCTTATTAACTGGCTGAAAAACAAAGGACAGATAGTGGCTGTGCCTACAGGTGACCAAAGCCCGCTCTTTGTTCTTGATTGCTCTATACAAAGCAGGTCTGGTGCGACACCAATGCCACCAAAATTTCTTTAGCCGCTTACCATCCGCTGTATCTTTTAACTTCAATCTCTCCGGCTTTACCCGTTCCTCAACTATATGCATAAGGTCGGGCCATTTCCATGCCTCTTCCTCCCTCATATCACCGAAGTTTATGACATACCTGTGGTGACTCTGCGTAGGACTATTGAGTATCTCCTGTCCCCCAATATATGGAAAGATTAGTTCTGCATTCACCGGATTCACTTCAAGTAGGCGCTGCATATCGGCAATAGAAGAAGCGACTCCTTTCTTATCTGTATCATCAAAAGTGAAACCCATCCCGAGTATGTAGCAACCAATAAAACTCTTACCATCATTCTCGGTCAAGACCTTTGGATCTTCACTCCCACCCGCGTGAAACAGATATGCTGTAATCTGCGGTACGCCTCTACCATCCAGGAAGAACGGTCCACTGACTCTGCCCTTAAAGATATGAACAACCGATACAACCACCGCTGCTTCCCCTGGCCATTTTAATCTTCTGCGAGCATCAAAAATGGTACCTTGATTTTTGCAAATCCATCTAAGTCCCGTACTGCGAGTATCACCTTGGCGAATCGTATTTGTGGCGATCAATCCTAATGCACCACCACTTCGCAAAAGAGAATATGATCTCCGGAAGAAATGGGCGGCGAGGTCAGCGTTACCATGCGAACCCTTATGAACAAACTTAAGCCAGTCTAGGTAGCCTTCTCTGTTACTGTCTATTAGAGTGTTCTTTCCAGCAAAAGGTGGATTTCCTATTATTACATCGAACCCAGGTCGACTCCGACTAAACACTTCTGGAAACTCTATTTCCCAATGGAATGCACGAACTGGAAACGGTCCATCACGTAGTGTGATCAGCACTGAAGCCACTTCTTTAGGCAACTCTGACAATACAATTTGACCATCGCGTTGGTGCGTGCTCGCCACCAACCATGGTATTAATAGACTGAATAACTCGTCACGCTCCTTGTTTCGAACCACGTCCTTCTTACCACTAAAGAACGCCGCGATGGCAGTGTTTCCTACTACTCGAAGCGGTTCTACCAATCGACTTGCCTTTTGGAGCTCGCTGGAGAGTTTTCCATATGACTCATCTTCGGAACTTTCGATAATTGTCTCTCTGTTTTGAATAGACTTTTGGACAAAATCATCAATCAACGATCCATCCATAGTGCGTTGAGCCTTGGAGCTCCAGTGACATTTTAGAAGCTGATCTCTTGTCACTCCAACCAAAGAATCACCCGCCCGCAAATTATGGTCAAGAAAGGTAAACGGATGATCCTTAGCTAGTTCAAACTGAAAATCGCCTTTTTG
>Ga0226835_1000639_pt1 | contig 32197 bp, 49 predicted proteins | sample LAC_MetaG_1_FD_163627 | JGI IMG/M metagenome (GOLD analysis project Ga0226835, IMG submission 163627) | Anaerobic ammonium oxidizing microbial communities from anammox membrane bioreactor (MBR) in UC Berkley, California, United States -... | ecosystem: Engineered > Bioreactor > Anaerobic >...
TGCTGAATCAAGTGTTGGTGTAAATTTTACAATTGTGTCAATACTTGAAGCAGTACTGTTCATTTCGGAAATTACAATTATAGAGGAATCAGATCGCAGTTTAATATATTGAGATGTATTGTATAATATAATGGACAACGCTATTTGAAAAAACAAACCCATTTTTTAAACCGCAATCGCATCGTTTTGACGGCGCTATTTGAAAAAAGATTACTGACGGCGCTATTTGACAAAAAAAAACTGCGATTCCGTTTCTATTTCGCAGTTTGAAATGCAGTTTATGAGACTTTTGCACAGTGTTTGTGCAACTGTGCAAATTATTTATCAGGTTCACTAAATAAATCTCCCTGAGCATCAGATTGGTCTTTGCCTTTCTTGTTGTAGCCCTTGTGATTAAACTCTTTGTCGATTGTTTCTTTCGTGCTCCATAGGTACTGACAATTCTCGCAAAGACGAACACGGCTATTCACAGTATCCCATCCACGCGTATCTATCGCTGTATTCTTCTCATGCTTACACTTAGGACATATCATTTTAGTAGTATGTAAGTTTTAATTTGCAATAATTCGCTGACAGTGTTTACAATCTCCGGCTCTGATGTTACCGCCATGCTGCACAAATCCCCAAGCTGACCGCTATTGATAAATTCGCTTATTTCCCGGTCGAGCAAATCAGAATAGTGGTTAGAGTTCGGTAAGTTTAAAATGTTATATATCTGAATACCTTTGAGTGCAAGCATCACTACCGGTCTGTCTGATCTCTTCTTAGATTTCATTCCGTTTTTGCATAACTTTTCAAAATCTTCTCGCCTCATTATATCGGATATTTTCTCCTCAAAATTAATCAAGTATTTGACTCTCTCCATTAGTGCTGAGCGGGTCTTACCGTTGATAATCCTCGATACGGTGCTGCGTGATATTCCGAGTATGTTGCATATATCTTTACGCTTCATTTAGGTGGTAAGTGTAGTGTTGTAGTTTTAAAATTTCCCCTGCTGAACGGATCGTTTATTCTACTGCTGAACGTTGTGATTCTTTTATAAATGCTTCATATTGGAAGGTTTCTTCCTGTGAGATATGACACCCGATTTTTGCCAAATCACTTTCTTTCATCCTTGATTTGAGCAATGCCTGCTTATCTATATCCTCTTTAACTCTAAGGTATTCACGAAACTTCTTGGAAGCTTTAATCAGATTCTTAACAGCATCCCATGTGAAGCCCTTAAGCGTTTTAAGTGCAGGAGTACCATGCCGGAACGAAACGACTCCATAGTTTAATTCTTTTGAACGCTTATCACCAAACTCATCTTTGTGATCAACACAAAATAACTCGATATTACGTTCGTGTTTGATGATCTCGCTATTTGCAGAATTTAGATCAGCTTCATACTTCTCTGTGATTTTCATCATCTCGGCGTTCATGCGAGATTCAAGGTTACTCTTTGTAGAGGTCAGCTTAGCAATGTTTTTCAACCCTTCGTCAACATCAAGCCAACTCTTCAAAGTTGTTTCTTGGTCTTTAGTTTTGGTCTTTGCCATGATTTTTTTGTTTTTGATTTTATAAAAAAAGAGCGGACTTATGCCCGCTCAAGGTTTCGTTTCTCTATAGCGGATAAAACTTTGATGACTTTATCCGCCTGCTTTTTGTTCATAGCTCCATAAAGAGCTACCATTTTACAATTCTGTATTTCCCAAGGTGTCAACCTCTTCCGAAGCTCAGGGAGAATTTCAATGATCTTACTGAAAGTCACCTGAATATCCCATTTGAATTCCCACCTTGCTACTTTAATAATTTTCTTTCTCTGGGCATCTGTCATACCTGAGCCGGTTCCAAATAACTCGTCAACCTTCTTCTGGTTCGTTTTAATAGCCCGTGCTGACTCAATCAACCGGTTATACATCATTGATGCCTCGTGATCAGTTAAGCTCTTAATTGAGAGCTTTGTATCATCTGTGAATATCGGAGAAGTTCCGGTTCTCGTTTCTAACACTCGAAGAACTTCACCTTCAATAAAATCACGGGCATTGTCTTCGCCTGAGATCACAGTTGCAAGTGCATAAATTTTTTTGTTGTGATAGGCACGTTTATTCTTAAATCCCTTATACATCTCTACCTCCTATGACCTCGAACCATCTGCACTCGCATTTCGGACACACCAGATCAGTTACCTTTAAATTATCGGTCGGCACTTCTTTTAAGTTGCCGGTTACGTTAAAACCGCAATCAAGGCATACGTAATGCTTGTTGATAAAATACCCGGTAATTGCATTCTGATCCTGATTTACAAAATTTACTGATTCCACTGCTGACATTTTAATTCCTCCTTTTTGTTTAAAGAATAATTGTTTTTTGGTCTTTCAGGCACTCATCAATATAGTCCTGACGTTCTGTCTCTTTGTTGAATTCCTGATTAAGTACTTCCCATGTGCCGGCATCGGCGTTATACTCCTGAACCGCCGGCGCATAACCGATACCGAATCCTTTCCGGATCAGACGAAATCCGGCTTTCGACAACTTACGCATATCTTCTCTACTCATCATGTGCCTCGATTTCTAAGATTTTCTGAATGTCGATGTCAATGTTAAACCCGATTTGCTCTGCCATATTAGCAATTGTCTTTAGCTCATTGCGGGCTAAGACTTTCAACATCTTTAGATCAGAACGGCGTTTACTCATTTTTGCAACGAGAGCACCTTCGGGAGTTGCATCACGTTTTTTTACAGCGACCTTCCTGTCACCCATCAACTCTATATCCTCATCATGATAATCGAGAAGTGTTCTCTGACACTTCACTATCATTTGAAGAATAGCAGCTTTTTGTCTCCGCTTGCCAAGCGTACTGAGGTCTTCAAGTGTTACTACTTTGCCGTTTGTATCAACGACTTTGTTTTTTGATTTTAGCTCTTTAGTCAGAGCGGATGATTCACTCATCGTTTTGTTTTCCTTTCTCCGGTTACGGAGTTATTTGAATTAAAAAGAATTTTTAGTTCAGTATTAAATAAAGTTGTATCAAACTCCCAACGACAGACATACTCTCCTGTTGCCCTAACTACAAACGTTACACTGACGCCGTTTGGAAAGTCCTTAATCCTCGCGTAATAAGTCGCTGCGAGCGATTCAATCATTCTAAACAATTTTAACTTATCCATATCGGTTATTTTTTCAGTTATAAATGTTTCCACTTGTCAAATAAATTTACTTCTTCCGGCTCATCAAGATTTACTCTTGATGCTTTTTTGCTCTCAGGAATATCAATTCTCGTAGCCCGGTGTTTAAAATCCGACTCAAGCTCACGCATCTTCTCATGAAGTTCTTCCCTCTTATTAAGTATTGAACCGGCTTCGTTAAGCTCAGGCATAAATGCGTGAACACCTTTAGCAAGATTTACATCAATCGCAGATTCAGCAGCTTTCCGAAGTTGCTTCTCGAACTTCTTATTTGTTTCCGCTACTAATGCCTGTCTCTCACGATTGGATTTTGACCTGAGCGATTCGAAAGTAGCGACAAACATACCTTTCTCTTTAGTCTCGCCGGTCTCTTCTATTAAATGATCTTCGATTGCATATAAGTCAACGCTTTGCATGTCAAGCGGATTGTAATAAACAGCATACTTCTTATCGCATAGCACCGGATGTATTTCATGACCCGGTGAAGGTGAATATATTCCATGCTTGCCAAACTCAAGCATCTGGTAGCCGACCTTCTTGATTGCATATTCCATATTAGCAAGTCGCAATTTGACCGGGTCAATCATTTCTTTTTCATAGTACATATAGTGACGGTTGAAGTTGTCCCTGATCGAAATCAACTCCTTTTTGAAATCCTCATCAGTAATTTCTCTCTCTCTGATTTGATAAAATCCCTCAATGTAGTTATCAAATTCTCTTATGAATTGCTCCACCGTATGATCAGCTTCCTCCGGTGATAACCGTTTGCCGGTATGTCTTACCTCGGCTCTACCGCCTCCGATATAATTTTTCCACTGAGCGTTGAATTCAGTCTTGACAAATCCTGTCCCGAACATCCTCTCGACAGGTTGCTTATGGAGCGGTTCATACGCGGGACCCGGATCATGAGCTATTCCAAGACGGTCAAGTAACTCAACGCACTTCTTTGATGCAGCAAGTCCGTTATCCATCAGTACAACTTTTGGTCTTCCCATTTGCATCAATGCCTTTAAAAGCAATTGTTTCACGTCCTCAGCTTTGAATTCACGTGTCTTGATTTCGTATGCAAGCGGAAACATTGTTTTACCTTCAATCACCATCCACATGTATATCTTTCTTGTCTCGAATTTCCCTCGAAGCTCATTCCAAACTTGAGTACCGGCAACGTCCATGACTTTGTCATCAAGCATGAAAGTTTCCATAAATTTCAAATCTCTCGTAAATGCACCTTCATTATATAGCCGCTTCCTGCGGTGCGAGTTGTAAGCATTTTCCATCACATGTTTCTTGTCAATCGCAAACCGGTCAATTATCTTGGTAACGTTATCACGTAGTGTCGAACGTGGGATTGCTGCAAGTTCCCAATATTCCTCCCGCTTCTTTGAGAGCATTTCAATTCGCTGAGTAACTAATCTTACTGATGGTCTTTTTGATTTGTCGCCCTGGTAAAAATTATAAACTAATGCTTTCAATTTTTGGTATGCATCCGAGTCCTGGAGAATCGGATTCTTTCTGCTGAACTTATCACTCCTTGTTTGCCTCTGTAATTTCATAGTCTTCATCTTCCGGTAACAGCTTACAGAAGACCATCCTTTAATCTCCACACCACGGTCTTTCCACTCTTCCACTTTCATCTGGATTTCCTGAACTATGTCAGCCCGTGAATCCGGATTAAAATGACCTCGACTGATCAACGGCTCAAACTCTGCGACTATTTCCTTGATGATTTTTTTTCGAATCTTTGAGTTTGCAAGTTCACTCCGCTCAACAACGTGACGTACGCCTTTGTCTGTGTATGTGAAAATTGTCCCTTCTGAAATTCGATTGTATAAAGTCCTTTTGCTTATCCCCTGCTGTTTGAGGTAGGTTTCAAGTCTCATTTAAAATAATTTTAATTGCCCGCTAAATGCTGCCGGGTTTAGTTTCCAAACTGTATTATTATATCCTGTCTGAGGGTTCTTCCTTGCTGTGCCGTCTGTGATTAATAGCTCACCTTCTCTTAGTTCATTAAGTCTTGCAGATACGAGGTGAACAGGTATCTTGGTAACTTTCTCTAATTCCTGCATAGTCAGTCCCTGCCATCCTTTAATAGCAGCGACACGAATATGATATATAATTTTCTCGTAGCTTTTTTTTCTGTAGCCGCTTTTTATGAGGACATCCTTCCACGACTCATCACGCATCAGCTCCGAGTACCACCCTGCCCTGACTCTGCTACCCATAATATGGACCTAATGGATAATCCGAATCCTCAATTCCATCAAAGTCAGCTTTCAACTGGTCGAAACAAACATCGCAATAACCCTTATTGATAAATTCAAACTCAGTCGTCCCTGCAGAGAACAGTCCGCAGAGACCACAATATCCTTGACCCATTGCGTGTTTAGAGCAATAAAATTCATTTATATAATCTTCTTTTGTATAGTCATACACTTTGCAAGTGATACTTTCTTCACTGCACCCATTGACTTGGCATTTCGGCTGTCCCGCATCGGTGTCAATGTTCCTCTCAAATATTGCGTCCATCTTTTTTTTGTTTTGATTTCTTGACCGGGTTAATATTAGAGTTAGCAATTAATTCATTTCGCTTTCTGAAAATACTGTCTGACGTATCAGTTGGAATGTGATTCGGCGTTGCTGCCGTCTGCTTCCATTTCTTAATGTTCGGAAGTTTGAAGTTACTTAGTGCGTTGGTTTTCTCTCTCACCGCTTTAAGTTTTATTTTGTTTTAACTCGGATGCTCCGGGCTTGGCATCCGACAAAGGAGAACATTACTAAACAGCGCTGCCCGGATTTAAAAATACAGCACCACCCAAAGCCCTTTTCGAAATCAAAAATCCATTTTTTAATTTATGATTCTCTCTGAGTGGTGTAATTAATGTACCTGTCAGGTCGTAATAAGATTTTGCAGTCATGTATCCGCTCCGATACGCGAGAGCTTCCTCATACGTATCAAATACCACCGGCTTTGATACTTTGTAGCCCTTTGAAATATGATGTGCCAGCCACTTGGCTCTAATCACTGATTTGATGATGAGTATCATTTGGATGCCACCATACTTTTAATTCTTTCCCATTCTTTCTTTCGTTCGATTGACTGTAGAGCATTTTTTTTAATTGTAGCGATACATCTTTTTAGGGCATTTATATCTTTAAGTACGTCACGAACGTTTTTGCGTGTACCGATCCCGATAGGGAGATCTAACATTCTCTCGATTTGTCTTTCCGCATTCATTGTTAACTCATCGTATGGTTTTGGTAATACTTTCATTCCCCTGCCTCCTTGTCCTTTCCGGATGTTTTTGAAGCACCGAAGAATGCGAAATAATCTTCAGCGTTTTTGAACTCAACGAAATTTGTGATTACGATATTGTGACTTGACGAACAAACCATTTTCGATGCTATATCTACGGCATCTCCGAGCGTGAGCATTCCCTCTGTAAACATTCCAAAGTTGCATTCGCCCATACTTTTTTGACTTCTATATTTAGCTACGACGAACCAGTATCTCTTTGAATTTTTCATTTCCCTGCCTCCATAGCTTTTATAATCTTCCGAAGAATAAAAATTCTTCTGTTTATTCCTTGGCGATTTCGCGGATACCAATAAGGGTAGGTGTGGAAAGCAGCTGGTTCGAATTTTTTAACCTCAATAAAAACCGACATAATATCGCCTACGTCGCATAATCCTGCCAACACTTCGCATAGCCCTTGATCATAGTCCAGCTGTTTCCTCATCTCTATAAAATCACTCAATGCTTCTTTGTAAATTCTCAACCTTGTAGCTCTTTTCATTTCCCTGCCTCCACTTCTTTAATATTTGAGATTATTTCTTTATCTCGATAATAAGCATACTTAATCAACTCCGTTCTGTTGTCCATCACAAATACAGCATCGCATTTATCGATTGCTTGTTTCTCCACTTCTATTGGTGTAGCCTCAGTAGCAGTCTTAGTCAGCCCCAGCGGATTCACAACCTCATGCCCTAAGTCCTGCAACTTCTTTTGAACCACTCCGGTCTTTTGCGTCACCTCCACCAGCGATCCCCTCAGATTTGCGATTAAGTAGATTGTCACTTCAACTCCTCCCACGCTTTATCTTCGATGATGAATCTTCTCTAAGAAGGAATAGTCTCATAACAAACCCGCCTGTTTGATATTTTTATTAAAAAGTGGATTCCATACTTTTGTGAAAACGAAATTATATGATAAGCCATAAATACCATGGATGGTGCGAGTTAATCTACGAGGAAATAATCTCTGAACTGTCAGAGGAAGACAAAGAAAGGATAATTCGCAATGCTTCTCAATTAACTCCCGAACAAATACACGAGAAGTTTCAAACCGTAATGCCAGATATATACACTTTCTTAAAAGCAACGACAACTGCACGGCAGAAAAGCAAGAAATGGAACAAACATAAGGATAAAGACTTTCTGTATCTGTTCTCGTTGAAGTGTCTATTAGATGGTCAAGACTTAATGTCGCTGATGATGGATATGCCCATTCACGGGGGCTATCGTGAGGTGGCTGCTTTTTACTCGGTGAAGGCTGTTGAGCTGAAAGCGAAAACTCGGAAAGTGAACTTTGATTACTTTCCTTATCACAAACATATTGACGACGAAGATTAAGATTTTTTGTTAAATCCTCCGTACACATCAAAACTCTCAATGTAAATCTTCTACTATCCTTCATCATTTCAACTCCTCCCACGCTTGTCCGTAAGCTGTTACTATTTTATCTTCTGTTTCCGGGCTGGCTTTTCTTATTCCCGTTATTATGTTGTTAAGAGTTGAGACCGGAAGTCCCGCAAGATTTGCAATCCTCGTAAGAGTAGGTCGCGGAGTTTTAAGTTTTTTGCGAATTGATTTTAAATTCATTGTTTGGCTTGCCATTTGTATATTGTATAAGTTTATACAAAGTTCACGTTCGTGGGCAGGTAAAAAAAGGTAAAAATAAATCCACATACGTGGGCATAAAAGAACGAATAGTTGAATTGCGAAAATCAACAGGAATGAAACAACGTGAATTTGCGGAATGGCTCGGAGTTTCAAAATCTGCGATTTCGATGTATGAACTCGGAGATCGTAAACCCAGTCACGAGTTCTATGAGAAAATGGCAGAGAAACATTTTAACATCAATTGGCTGTTGACTGGTGAAGGAAAGCCATGCATGGATGCTTATGTAGATAAAAGAGATGCTATGCTGGCTACAAAAAAAACTCCTAAACTTGAAAAACAGAAATAATTTACTATGAGAAGAACCGCAGACAAATTCAGCAAAGATGAATGGAAAGTAATTTTGATATTAGGTGTCATAGCAGCTATATTGTATTTAATTTTTAAAATTATTGGAGCGTAAAATGAAAAAGTTATTATTTTTCTTACTATCATTTCAATTAGTGCTGTCCGGCTGTGAGTCAAACAAGCAAGAAGAATTTCTCAATACTGCATCTGCCTACATTGGTATGATTAAAGACTATACCGCCTACGCACCCGATCCGAGTTATTCAGTTAAAAAATTCAAAGAACTTCAATCAGATGTCGATAATTTAAATGTTCCCGACGGATATGAGAAAGGTGAAGAATTGAAACAGGAACTATTAATTCTAATTGATAAAAACATTAAATGGTCTGAGTGGAGGTTTGAACAATCAAAAAAACCGGAGGACAATGTGACCAAAGTTGCATATCATATAATAAAGAACACAAACACCATAGAGGTTGAAAAAATTATTCAAAACATCAACGATGAAATTGAAAAAACAAAACTGAGATGAACTCCGAACCAACTCATAATTTTCAATTTTAATCACCACCTCTTCGAATGTCTCTCATCACCGGTTAAAATTTCATCTGCCGGCATATCATCATCATCAACCGTATCAATGCCCATTCTCTTTGTCAGCCATAGAGCATAGTCGCCTGCCTCCGAGAGGTGAGTTATTTTTTTGTTAGATTTATCAATTGCAAATCCGTCTGTACCTTCTTTCCATTTTACCAACTCCCTATCTTTAATAGTCTCTACGCATCTGTCACTAATGATATACCTTTCTGTCTCAAGAAGTTTATTTGTCCAGTTGACTCTCTCTCGAACCGGTGGATTAGTTTCCTCAAATTCAATGATCGGTTCAAGCCCTGCTTTATAAAACTTTTTCGCAATAATATCAATATCACTGTCTCCGGCTCCAGAGCTTTTGTGACTTCTACCGGTTGCATCTCCGGTTATGATTAATCCCCAATCTTGCTTTAAGTTTGGGTAGGTATCAAAAAGCCGGTTAATAACAACGTCGCAAAGCTCTGCTGTATTGCTGCCGTTAATTTTATACTCTCCCACCTGAAATCTTTTATCACCAACTATAACATATTCCGCACATGTCATGGGAGTGTAGTTAAAGTCAAAGCCAAGCAGAATTGATAATCTTTTTCTCTGTGCAGCGATTATTGATAAAATCAACTCATGTTTTTGCTTGTTCCTTTCACGAAGAAATTCGTAATAAGCCACAACCGCTGCGAGGTTAAGATTCTTACCACACAAATAAACTTCCTGCTCTCTGGCTGTGTATTTTGACTCAAGAATCTTAATGTAATTTTTGGGCAGATACATATGGTTCTCGTAAGTCGTAAATGTATCAGCATAAATTTCGTCCGTTTCGAATTGTTCTAACTCAAAGTATTCATGACCCCAACTCATTTTCTCCGGCTCAGCTGTTCCACCAAGAATATACCTGAGCCATACTGCTCTGAGGTCTCTGATTCTTTCCAGCCATACTTTATATTTATCCTGCGCTATTGAAAACGGCTCGTTAACATCACCACTTGCGACAGTCATTCCTTTGATTGCCTGATCTGCACCGATCACTATTATAGTTGCAACTTCATCTTTCGATTGACCGTGATAGATTTTGAATTCCTGTTCTGACTTGATGTAGTTGTATTCAAGTGCATTTTGCATGCAATGTTTTTCTAACTCAACCACAACCGTTCTTTCAGCAAGACCAATCGTGGGCGACATGGATAAATGAGGTAACGGTCGGTTCACAAATGAAAGCCCGATTGCCTCCGCAGTAAGAGTACAAGTTTTGCCCGAACCGACTCCACCTTTTATTACTTTAGTCTCTTGACTTGCGGCATGCCATCTTCGGGCTTTACCTGTCTCTTTGTCTTGGTCATACTCAGGAAGAATTATCTCAAGTATCTGCGACATGTTCATTGATGTGGTAATCTTCGACTTGTCAGGAAGTGACAATTTCCTTTCCTCAATCAATGCTTGTTGATATAATGAAAGATTCCGCTTAGCCATGTGCGTGCTTTTTTATAAGTGAAATTACTTCCGACTTTGTAACGTCCGGCTTTACTTCCTGCAGGCATTTATATACAGTATCAAAATCAGGATTGACCTCTATCATTGAATTGCTCTTAAGGTCTTTATACATCCGTGTAAGTTGCAAGACTAATTTCATATCGAACCTCGTGCCGGCAACTCTGATAGCTTCCTGAACAAGATGAAATATTTGCGACTTCATCAATTGTTCTCTATCAACTCTCATGAAGCTACTGCCAAGCGATTCATTGTATGCAGTGCATAACACAAGTGCAATATCTTCGATGTAATCTTTCTCAACCTTGAACGCAACGCCTTTGTGCTTGAAATACAATCCCGCTTCCGGTGCAATCAAATCAATCTCAAGAATTTCATTGATGAATTTTTTAATACCCTCCGCAAATTGCGATTCGTCTATATCCTGATCAGGTTTAATCTTGGCTGCCTTATGACCGGTGATTTTTCTGCCGGTCTTTTCGGATGCAATTTTCACTGCCTGTTTTTTTGTCTTACCGGAAAGCATCACTTCTGTTACAAGACTTTTCTCGCTTGCAGTTACCGGGTCTTTCTCACTGCCGAAATCAGAACGCCGTTTCCTGATGCCGGGTCGCTCTGACTTCATTGCACGATAAAGAGTAACCTGTGAAATTTTGTAAGACTTCATTACAGACTGGAACATCTCTTTGTATTTTTCTTTATCAGCAACTTTCAGCTTTCGAAGTTCCGAGATGTCCTGCTTAAACTTATATGTGTTTTTTTCCATTTGTCGGAGTTATTTGAAAAATTATTTTAAATTTTGCACGCTTGAATTACATTATTAATGATGCTTGAATAATCTTCAGGCGGGATGACTAAGTACGGTCTTGCCGGCATAGTTATTGTGTATGCCTTGGTCATAGTCTCTTTGGTGATTCGTTTATGTTGCTTTGATGCAAACACAGTTCGCTTTCTGCCGGTCTTATATTTTTTCTCTCTGAAACGTATAGCACGTGCCGGCATATTGATAGTTCCTCCTTCCTGATGAATCCTTGAATATTGTCTTGCAAGAGGTCCCGGCATTAGTTTGATCATAACACCGTTTGCATCTATGCTTGCCTCAGCTTGTATCTGGCTCATTGCACCTGACACGACTAATGTTTTTGTACCTTTAGCTTTGCCGGTTTTCTTTGATGGTATCCAAGCCGGTCTTCCACCTACTTCAAAATTTTTCAGCACTGATTTCGTTGCCTCAGCTTCAAGAGTCTTCGCGGCTTTAACCTGTGTCTCCTCTTTGAGTGTGTGCAGCTTGGCAGCTATTTTCCTTATCTGTTCATCCATATCACAGTTCCATTTTGATAATTTTCTAATTCGCTGGCTTTGATTTTTCTCGGCGGTTGTTTTATCCCATCAAAGTGCTGAACTATCTCATATCCGTTCTGTACTTCCGAAATGTAAGTAACAACTGTTCTGTACTTCCCGGTATCGTTTGAGAAATAACGAGTACCCCATACCTGAGCAGCGTTAGTGGTATTGAAATTGGTAAACTTGTTTGCATAATCTCTCATGTCTTTTGTCACCTTGCTCCAGTTAATTTCTTCGAGTTTTGAGTCAAGCCATTTTTGATAAATAGAAGCAACCTCACCGGAGTTTCTTCTGAAATTTTCACCGACTCCACCTTGCGTTACTATTTCTTCAATATCAGATTCAGTTGCAGTGCTTTCTATGCCGGTTAGCTCTGCGGCTGTAAGTGGCTTCGGATAACATCTGCAATTAAAATCATTAGGCGGATATATGACAAGCCAGATTGGATCATCAATCAGCCAAACCCTGTCCTCAAGTTTTTCATGTGCTTCTCTTACACGATTGTCTTCTCTTGTCTTGTATTGAATCGCAACATATATTCCGCTGCCCTTTATCTTATGCCAGTAGGAAGCCGACCACGCGGAAGTAACCGCGGTTCTGAAATCTGTTGCAAGATAACCGGCGGGTGGAGTCTCTCCTGTATGAGAATATTTTGAAATAAAACCTGATGCGAGTTTTACAAATAACTCTTTTGGATCGGTGGTTTTTCCGGATACGTCTTTGACTAAACCCGGATCGGTTAAGATTCTCACGGATAGTTCTTTGAGTTTTTCCTGAAGCTGATAATCCAGAACTCCCGCAATCGTAAAGCTCTCAACCATAAAATTTTGAAGCAGTGCCTTTTCAATATCAGTGTAGTTAGTCCTGAACCGAAAAGGATCATTGGAGAATTTCATCACCGGCTTAAGTAACCTGCCGCGATCAAAGGATTGCTTCACACCATTGAATATATAATTACCTGTGCGAAGCATCATTGCGGTATGATCAAGATCAAGCCGCATCACCACATATCTCGTTTCATTCTCTTTGGGTATCCGTCAACTACGATCTCTGACTCCAACTCCGGCGATTCACCTTCAGTGAATGTAAGCGTTGCTTTGCCGTTGGCAATATCCTTCAGATAATTAATTGCTGCATCGTATTTGTCTAACACCCACTCAGGAATTTTATTCGGCTGTATCCTGTCGTGCAGATGCCAAAGTGTAATGCTGTATGTTGTGGACTTAATAGACTCAGGCGGCGACTCCAAAGGAAGCTGCTTGATTTTTGAACGCAGATAAGAATCAACCATGCTCTCTGCTGATTCAATTGCAACAACTAAGTTTGCATCCGTACTATCTGTCAGGTTGTCATAATCTTTCTGACTGATTTTTTTTAGCACGTACGCCTTATCAATGTAGTTACCCATTGTCTGTATCCTCCATTAAATATTCCCGAAGCTCTTTTTCAAAATCATCTTTGATGGTTGATGATGGCGGGACATTGTTCGCAGGTCTTTTATATTCTTCTACTTCCACTCCCATCTGATCAACGATGTTTTCTTTTGTCGGTCTGTAGCCGATGTCCGCGAGATTTCTGTTAACTTCGCTTTGTGTCTTTTTGTCCGACAGCGTTTTTACCTTGATGAACTCGACAGAGGGCTTGTCATCAGTAAGTCCGTATGACATTTCATAACCACGTTTAATCAGCGTCTCAAGAGCATCAGAGATCACTGTCAGATTCGCAAATGCAAAGTCGTCACTTACCCTCTCTTTAATTTCCAAAGCCGCTCTTGAACCGTTCTTACCCATCTGAGTAGTCTCTTCCTCTCCAAGCGTGACCAGCGTTATTTCTGAGTTCCAATGCTTGATAGTTTTCAAAAATATATCCGCACCGGTTCCTTTCGCATTATCATTCAAAAGTGAAATGTCGCTGTTCTTGGGCATGACCAAGTAGCCCATCGCCTTAGCAACCTTAAATGCTTTTAACATCTCCTCCTTTTGTCGAGGGTTGACAGAGTCGTACTTACCAATTTTAGTTGGTGCAGCAAATTCTTCTATGAATACGCTCATGTCTTTTGTATGATAACTCTTGAGATAATACAGCAGACACAACGCAATATAAATCCCGTCCATGAATGCGTTCTCCTGATCACCGTCAATAGAAAATACCTGCAGTAGTTTCATTGGATGGATATTGACTTTCGTCAAGATACCTATGTCATATCTGTCAGGGTTGGCTTGCATGAAATTTCTGATGTCAAGAGCAGTAAAAGAGTTGATGTCGAGGATGGAATATTCGAGTGTCTTTTCGTTGTAGATGTAAAGCTCATTCGGTATAGGTCTGATCTCTTGCGGAAGTATCATGCCGTTAACATAATACCAGTTGATCTCGAACTGTTTTATACCTTTTGTATTTGCTTCTACGCAGTCGGCAAAAAATCGCTTTAGCTTCATACCCAGATGAGAGATCATTTTATCTGCGTATTTTTGCATCTTCTCGTTTTCGCACTTCACTTTGAACTGCTCTTTGAGAACCGACACCTTTAATCGCCGGTTAGTTGTCTTAACACGTGCATCCCTTTGCAGAATAGTATCGCAGTACCGGTAGAAGAAATATGGAAAACCTTTTCGCCCAGCTTCGATGTATTCCAGAAGCGAATCGGATTCTATTCCTGAAAATTCCTTAGTGAACAGATCATATACATATTCCGGATTATTTGTCTTAATCACATCATGTGAAAATTCCTCCCGATTGGGTTTTTTTCTCTCAGGAGATTTCCCGAACTCCCATTTAAAAATCTTCATTTTGCTCTTACGTTTTTTTTGAACAATATTTTTAACGATTTTTTACTCTAAAATTACTCTTTTGCCGGACTCCCAAAAACCGAATTTCGCCATATCTCGTTTCTAAGCCACGAAATCGGGCTGAGGCATACAATCATACGGCTTAAAAATTTGAAACAGTTGCAACAAAAGGGGTATCATATGCAACACCGTGCAACACTCATGCAACACTCGTGCAACACTCATGCAACACCGTGCAACAAAAAAGGGGGTATATGCAACACCGTGCAACAACGTATTTTCTCAAAAACGTTTTTTACTGACCGTTTTCGCCACTTTTCCGCTAACTGTGCTCATTTTTTGTATTTTTTTTATGAGGAAACCCATTTTCCGTGCTGTTTTTTAACTTTTCGTGCAACACCGTGCAACAAAATGACACATCCTAAATCAATTAAATAGCTCACACTGGATCACGTATGCTTTCTCACGTCCGGATTTTGAATACAAATTCTGAGCTTCAGCTTTTGCCCGGTAATTCCCGCCGTCAAAAACGAAGCCCGCATCTCCATTAAATTCGTTCCAGATTATATCGCAGACTTCAAGAGGGTGCACATTCGTCTCGTCCGTTAATCCGCCGATGTAAACATTGAATCTGATCGACAACAAAGCCGGGTATCCGTCCGTCAATGTTACCTTGCCTCGCATCGTAACAATCTCTACGAACGCACAGGGAAATTTGACATTCCATTCCTCACCGTCAAACTCACCGGCATACTCTGCTGCATGTTCCAAAATCGGTTTTTCATCTTCATCCTCCAGCTCGCTTAGGTATTCGATTATCGCATCAAGTGCCTCTTTGCTTTTCATGATTTTTTTGTTACAAAAATACCGCCAAGCCCCTCAATTGAATATTGCAAACGTCCGATATAGCCTATTTAGGACACAGAGTATTTTTTACTCATACTCGTTGATATATTTTTGTGCATGAATTTTACAGATAAATGGTATCACGTTTTTTCGGCTGGAGTTTACAGCCGCTGGGTAATCAACGAAGAAGGCAAGATGGTGATGGAGGAATACGAAATCACCGAACAGCACGTTAAGATCATTGCTGACAGTTACGATCCCGATCTATACGAAGCATCCTTCACGCTCGGACATGTGGGAACAGGAGCACCTGCTTTCGGCTGGGTAGGTAAGTTAAAAGCTGAAGGTCATAAACTGTTTGCACAATTCTCTCACGTTGATGAATCTCTTGCGAATGCTTACGCAAACAAGAACTACAAGCGTTGCTCAATCGAACTTGATGAGGTGGATGGCAAAGACCCCTATCTTGTCGGTATCGCTGCGACCAACAAACCCCGCGTTCACTCACTCCCTGCGATGACTTTCAGCAGAGAGAAATCTGCTGTTTACGACATGCCGCTTAGCGATGATTTTAAATTTTCTGCACAACCAAAACCAAAACCCATGAACGAAAAACTAAAGTTACTTGCAAGCTTGTTCTCTCTCGAAGTTGATGAGCAGAGCAACGAAGATGCAGTCCTTGATAAAATCATGACAGCTGCAAAGGATAAGTTCGCCGCCGATGCAGGAATGATTAAAAAGGATGAGTTTGAAAAACTGCAATCTGCTGCAAGTAAATTTGCGACAGAAGAATTGATCAGGCAAGGCAAGATCAGTCCTCCGCAAAAAGATTATTTCGAGTCGAGTTTCAAAAGTGATTTTGAAGGCACGCTCACTACAGCGAAATCTCTCCCGGTATTACCTGAGAGACAAGCTGACGTAGTACCCGGAGGCACCGGCGCAATCACCGATCCCGGTATTGATAAGTTCACATTGCCGGACGGTAAAAAAATCGAGAACTATGATCAGTACGCCGATGCTCTGATCGACAACCCGGAGCTCGCCGACAAGTTCGAACAGTCCGATCTCGAAAAACTACCGGGATACAAGAAGTACAATTATTGATTCAGCTTTTTTTCACACGGTCGCAGGGGAGTTTCATAAAATAAACAAACTTTAATCACATGCCACTCAACATAACTTTAACAATCCCTTTAATACTTAAGGGACTCTATGAGTCGCTCGGTCTATACAACAAATGTAACAGATCGTATGACTCCCGTGTGCAATCGCAATGGGCATCCTCTGTTGATGTCCCGCGTAACCCACAGCTCGTGGTCAGAGACACAGCCGCAGCATTAGGTTCTGCCGACCGTAAAAAAACAAAGGATGATATTGATACAATCAATATTCCTTTCCAAAAAAGGATTATTCATATCACCGATCAGCTCGAAGGTAATTACGAAACCAATGGTGATTCTCTCAGAGCTTTCACCGCCGATGTAGTCCGTGCCTTCGAACGCGACTTTAATAACCTCTGTGCAAACGAAGCACTTGCTAACGCAGTCGCTGTTGGCGGTGCTGCAGTAAAGCCGTGGGCTGCTAACGAACTGCAATATGCAGACCTGAACAAAATTAATCAGTACTTCGACGGACTCGAAGTACCGAAAGAAGAAAGGGTCGTAATCATTGACAACGATGTGGCAGATCAGTTCAAAAACATTGATGTTGTAAAGTCAGCCGTTGCATTCAATAAAGACCTTCTCGAAAAAGGTGTTGCAGTTATTGATAACGTGACTTACATGATCTCTGCTAATCTGAACAAGGTAAACGGTAAGCCCGCTCTTGTCGGACTTTGGACAAAAGCCCTGGCATTCATCATTAAAAAACACATGGATCGCAAAGAAGTTTGGGACACAGAAGAAACCGTGACTCATGTGGACTTCATCGGGTACGTTGCTAAAAAAGTAACATACACCGAAGGAAGTATGGCTCTTGTCAGACCATAAGACCATGAGTTACCGCGGCACGGGGTGAGCCCGCCTGACAGCTTAATCGCCCCCACTTTTTTGAAATCAAATTTTATTTCAATAATGAAAATCAAATCATTCTTTTCTTTCTTTGTCGTTTGCCTCCTGATGACTGTTGCTTTTTTATCCGGAGGCTTTTCTCCTCCGGATGCAACAGCGCAAAGCGTCTGGTCTTACACTGACTCAACCATCAAAAATGATTCTATCCTGGTCGTCAGTCCGCCTGCAACGTTTACTGCAGGAACTATCACCGTCAAGACCGGTGACGCAGCGGATACTCTTACATTCCAACACAGAGTCAGCTATACAAGTAATTACGTTACTCAGCAAGTGGTTGACCTAAGCTCAGGCAATGCTGTATCATCAGCTGTCATTGTTCCGGCAAACACGACAAGACAATACAAATTTACTACACCTGTAATCACCGGTGTACGCATTATATCAACGACCTCAGCCGTCACAGCCGGTCGAACTGATTTCTGGTTTAACTTTATCAAGCCGTTTTATTAACACGTTTCCCTGCTGAACCAAGTCTGCCGTCTCAATCATATTGAGCGGTGGACTATTTTATTAACTTTAATCAACGATCATGACAAAAGCAAAAACGCCAACTGTAACTAAAAATAAAAAAGTGGTAAAACCGCCGACTCCTCCTGAAGATAAAGCAAAGGTAACACCGCCGACTCCTCCAGAGGATAAAGCACCGGCAGCACCACCGACTCCTCCTGAGGAAACAGCACCGGAAACAAAAAAGCTGACAAAGTTTAAAGTCGTTGCTACTCTGCACATCAGCGAGGAAGTTGTCGCAGAGAATTTCAAAGAAGCTTACGAATCAGTCGGAAAAAATAAACTGAAAGACTATATGTCATTTCAGAACACTACTGTTCTCGGATAATAAAATGTCTCAAGACGAAAAAAATACGAATGTGACTCTTAGAATCGGCTTATTCATCATCTCACTGTTAATAGCAATAGTCGGCTGGTTGACCGTCGATAAACTCAGCTCTATCGACAGCAATATCTCTGACATCCGCAAAGAAGTGAAAGAACAAAGTGGCATCCTGCACAATCACGAAAGAAGAATTTCTATACTTGAGGAAAAAGATAAATGAATCCACCTAAACCAAATTTTAATCCGCTTGTGTCAACTGCACAGCGTCAGAAGATATTCGGAAAATTCGAGTACCGCTCTTTTTCCGGCACCGATGATATTGTCATTCTCGGCAACTGGGAAAAAGAAAACATCGTGAAAGTCCATGTCCCTCAGCTTAAGAATGTCGGCGGGGGATTTGTCCCGCGTGATCTGCACGTGCGGTTTCATAAACTCGCAGCGGCTCAGCTTCAGGCACTCTGGAAAGAGTGGGAAGATGCAGGACTCCTGCACCTTGTCAAAACCTGGGCAGGATCATTCGTTCCGCGTTTCGTAAGAGGCAGCAGATCGACACTCAGCAACCACGCCTTCGGCACTGCGTTCGACATCAACGCCGCGTGGAATGGTCTCGGAAGAGTACCGGCAAAAGCCGGAACAACCGGCTCGGTTCGTGAGCTTGTTGCCATCGCACACAAACACGGATTCTACTGGGGCGGTCACTTCTCACGTCCGGATGGTATGCACTTTGAAGTTGCCGTTGTGAAATCCGAAGGTTCAAGCGGTTCACCATCCGCAAAGGTTTATCGTCTCACCGATCCCATGATGGAAGACGGAACAATTTTAAGAATGCAAATGATCATGAGAGATGAAAAACTTTACTCAGGACCCATGTCTTCGAAGTATGAACCATTAACAGAAAAAAGTATTCGAGATTATCAAACAAAACATAAATTAAAAGTTGACGGCATCGCCGGACCCGAAACACTCAGACACATGAAGCTAATTTAGTCTGTCGCACCGAGCGGAGACGAGGTGCAAAACAATCGCTCTTTAAAAAGTATAAACAAACCCTAAAACACTAATGACCTCGCACGGCAGGTCGGCTAAAATGAAACCCGCGAGCTAAAGCCGTGCATTTTTTTCTCTGTGTTGAAGATATTTACATTAACTCAAAAAACTATAAAATGGAAAACAAAATTTTCTTAATTACCATGATCACCCTGCTCCTTGCACTCGGCACTTCACTGTCCGGATGTTCATCATCTTTCTGGACATTCGAAAAATGCTTCGACTGCACGCAAGAGCCTCTTGTCTATCAAGGCACTATCACAGCAATCACCGGAGGTAACTACATACACAGTGCCTGCGTCAGCTGGGATTTGTCACAAGCATTTAGCACTTCAGGTTCATTTTTTGCAGGTGGTCAATTTCAGATTGAAGTTGTAACAAAAAACGGTGAGTTCTGTAGCCCCGACGACAACTCAGTCTATCGCATCATTATGCTCAATAGCCCTTGGGACTCCGGTGAAGAACCGGTTACATTTCTGCCCGGATCGGCATTTAAGAAGGTTAACTAACAAATTAAAACAAAATCATCATGACATTTTTTGAAGAGTACAAAAAATTTCTGGTCTGCCTTATCCTCGTGCTTATCCTATTACTGCTTCAATTGACGTTAGGATATAACTTCGACGAAGAAATCAGATGGGTAATCTGGGCAGCTATCGGATTACTTGGAATCAACTCTGTTCGTTATTCCGTTCTCTCTACAAGCGAACGCGATACACTCGACAGACTAAACAGATAAACCATGGAAATCAAAACAAAATTTTCACTCGGCGACAAAGTCGCACACTCAGACGGACAGGCAACCGTCACCGCTCTTAGAGTTGAGGTCACTCAGGAGCGGACTATCATTGCCTATCAACTTGATGACAACATCTATAAAGAATGGGATGAGAAAGCTTTGAAAGCGGTAACTAAAGAAGTAGCTAAGGATCAAAATTTAAAACAAACTAAATAACCGAAATGGGAAAAGACACTAAAAGAATCCGCATGTTCGGCGGTAACGACTTTCAACTTAAAATCGGAAGTACCTGGACAAATGTAGGTCACCTCATCAAAGGTGTTATTCGTGATGTCACCGAAAGCTCTAAAGTAACCCTCACAGACGCTACTCAGGTAACGGTTGACGGTGCCAGAGAAGCATCACTTATTGCTACGCTCGGACAGTCCTCTAAGGAAGAGATGGAATACGTTGACGATCTCGGCGGAAAAGAATTTGAAGCTTACTATTATAACGGGATCATTGACGGTAAGCATCAGGAGATTTATATCAAAGCTTTGAAGATAGTTCCTAAGATGGAACTTGAGATACCGGGAAGCCCGATGTCAATAGTGCTCGAAGGTGGTATGCAGCCGCAAGCTGCTAACGTATCGGTCACTCCTGATACAGGTTTACCTTCAGGAAAGTTTGCCACCGGTGCTTCACCAGTTACAGGCAAAAACAAGATGTATATGATTCTCGAAACCACTGTAGCGTAACTCATTTAACAATGCAGTCAGGATGGAATGTCTGACTGCATTATATTACTCAGCAACAATACATTAAAAAACATCATGGAAGCAAAAACTTACAACTTCAAAGCCGGATTCTGCGCGATTCAAGGCGAGCTGACTTATTTGCAGTCAAAAGAACTGCTCAAGCAACTCAAATCTCTCAAGATAGATTCTATAGAAGACGTTACAAAAATGACTATAGCAGACCTGATCACTACGATCTCCGACAGTGACCTCGTACCGGCACTGCTCGGTGTGATACTTTCGGCAGACAGTGAATATACAGATTATACCAAACTCACGATCTCCGAAATCACGGAGGTATTTGAAGATTTTTTTATTTTCAATCCCGCACTACAGAAGCTGTTCGGGATTGGAAAAAACGTTCTAAATTCGACCCCGATCTCGACCTCGAATTAGTCGAGCCGGAGTTCCCGTTCGCATGGCACGAGTTCTTGAGCTATACCGAAGAAAAGCTGCCCGGCTTTCTCGATGATACCGAAGAAGAATATGAGCTGATAATGATGAAAGAAACAGGAATGAAAATTGATGAGATTTTACTTTTGCCGGTCAGCAAGATTACTATCTGCCGGTTGATTAAAACCAAAGAAGCGTTTGTGAATTATCTGGTAAATAAAAGCGAGGAGACTACTTGAGTCCGAAAATATCTTTGAGGTCGAAAGGGTCTCTGCCGACAGACCAGTTATTAAACATGCCAACGAGAACTAATAATGCTACTGCAACCAATATGATTATTATGTTTTCCATGCTTTAACTTAATAATAAAAATTATAACTGTCAACCATTGTCACAGTCTTTAGGCGACGTACAATTACACCTGCTCTTAAATACCAAAGGGTTTTCCGAAGGGATAAAGTCCGCTATTAGAATGCTCGAAGTTCTTTCCCGGTCAGGTAAAGAACTCGGTGTATTTGAGAACATCAACCTCACAAAATCCATCTCGGAAATTGACGCACTTGCCCTTGCATCAGAGCGACTGCAAAAAGAGATCACAGATACTGCAAGCTCTCAATCCACACTTAAGACTGAAACCGACAAAGCCACTACATCCGTTGATCAGCATGAACAAAGCCAGAAAAGATTAGAGTCAACCACGGTCTCGCTTGGTGATAAAATTCAAAACATAGGGCTTCGGTTTCAGGGTTTCAAAGCTATTCTGTCTGTACTGAAATCAACGGTAATGGATTTGATAACTACTGCGGCTAATACGGAAACTCTCGGCGTTGTTGTTCAGCGAATGGGGAAGACAGCAGGTTACACAGCTTCTGAGGTTGATAAATTGGTAAGCTCAGTTCAAAAGAAAGGAATCACACTTGCTGAGTCACGCGATGCAGTAATTAAAATGATACAGGCAGAGCTTGACCTTTCGCGTGCTTCTGATCTTGCACGACTCGCACAAAATGCTGCTGTTAATGCTCAGATAAATTCTTCTGAAGCTCTCGGCAGAATCATTCATGGCATGACAACCTTTAATCCTCTTGTGCTTCGCAATATGGGAATAATGGTTAACTATGATCAGGTGTTCGATGACCACGCAAAAACCCTTGGCAAAAATTCTAAGGAGCTAACAAACGCTGACAAGACTCAGGCATCATTCAATGCAGTAATGCAGGCAGGCGAAAAGATAGTCGGCACTTACGAAGACGCAATGGATACCGCGGGCAAACGTGCAGGTTCTTATGCCCGCTATCTCGAAGCTCTCAAAGTATCACTGGGTGATTTGTTGCTTCCGGCATTCGGTAAAGTCGTTGACATTGCAACTAAGTTCACTGACTGGGTAACTAATGCCCCGACAGGTGTTCGGAGATTAATTTTATATTTGTCTGCTTTGGCAGTAGCGTGGACTTATTTGAATAGCTCAATGCCTAAATCGGTTGTAGCAGCCGGTGCATTTTTTTCGCTTGTACAGCTTCTGCCCGCTCCGATACGAATTGTAGTCGGTGCCGTCATGGCTCTCTCAGCATCAATGGCTATTCTTGCCACTAAGGCAACTATCGCAACAGGCGGTATGAATATTTTACTCGGTGTCATCATTGCCGGTATAGCACTGATCGGCGAAGGTATTCTCTCCGCTAAGTCTTTCTCAGAGGAAATATCAGAACTGTCTGAATCAGTCCGAAGCAACGCTGACGATATTGAAAGCTCAAACAAAAAACTTACAGAACTGCGATCCTTATACGATTCGCTTGCCTCTAACACCGTAATGACGAAAACAGAGCAGGATAAGTATAACGAAAAACTTTCCGAACTTGCTGAGTTATATCCGTCTATCGTTACAGGTATTGACTCTTCCACCGGTGCATATTTGACCAACGCAGACGCTGTCCGCCTCGTTATCTCAGCTGAAGAAGATCACCTGAAAGTCAAACATGAAAAATACCTCTACGACTTGGCTGACGGACTAATAAAAGTATCGAAAGAGTCAAAGTCTCTACAAAAGGAATATGACGGTTTAGTATCTCAAGCAGAGTCGTATGAACAAACAATCCGTCTGTCTAACGATGCAATCTCTGACCTTGAACAGACGCTTGCAAGTGCAACACTGGAACAAATTGCGAATTCCGGTGAATTACAATCTAACGAAAGAGCACTTGAATCATGGAAGAGAACTCTCGCTGACGCTAAAAGTAATTTAAGTGATACACGCCGTAAGTTGTCCGAAATACAGCCGGAGCTGCAAAAAACTACTGCTTACTGGAAAGACTTCATCGCACAAGCGATGAAGACAAACTCGCTGCCACAACTCTTCACAATGCTTAAAATGGCACTCGGAGATACTAAATACGCAACGCAACTCCTTGCTCAGGCATTTAAGCAGCTTTCGGTAGAGGCTATTATGTCCATGATGAATATCGTGGGCAATGCTCAACAGATGGCTCTTGCTTTTGCAATAATATCAAAGGCTAAAAAGGAATTGGAAGCCGGGTTCCCGGGTGCCGGTATGTTGTATCTCAAGCAACTCGAATTAATTAAATCAGGTTTTACGGTCCCGACAAATAAAACCGAAACTCCCACTCCACCTGCCGGGAGCAAAACCGGTTCTTCAAAAGAGAAAGACAAAGAAGTACTCAATGCACTCCAGGAACAGCTTAAAACTCTTAAAGAAATTGACAACGAACTTCAGCTCAACGCAGGGTTTCAAGGCACGGTCAATGGCCTGCTCGATAGAAGATTGCAGCTCCTGCGCGATATGTATTATACCATCACCGGTATAAAGGTTGCCGAAGAAATGATGCTCAATGATTACATCAAAGTTGTCACCGGTGCTGTCCCGCCGGAACTTTCCGGATTGATGGATATAGACGAACTTTTGAAAGGTGTGGACATCAAAGAAATGTCTCTCAAAGCCGTTGACAAAGTCGCAGACGAAACACTAAAACGTTTCACCGAAATCTCCAACCTGCAGGCATCGGTTAACCGTGACATCACCGAAAAGAAAATCGATTTAATTGAGGACGAATTTGATCGCAGACGTGCAGAGATTGACCTCACATATCAAATCGAAATCGGTTACGCAATGCAGCTGAAGGACATCACTGACGCTCAGCGTGACGCACTTCTTGATCTTGCCAGAAAGAAACAAGCACAGGATTTACGGCTCGTCGATGAAGAAGCATTCATTGCACCATTTAACCGTGCAGAAGGAATTGCAAACAACATTCAGGGAATCTTCAACTTTGGAGCTCACACAGTCTATGCTCATTTTCTAAAAGCTTTGCAGATCACACAGCAAATCATAACACTCTTCCAGACTCTTGAGTCTCTCGGAGCGTTGAAGTGGCTTGGCAGCTTGCTTGGCTCAATATTCGGATTTGCGATCGGCGGTCCCGCAGGTGCGGCAGCCGGTGCAGGTATCGGTGGTGGAGCTCTCGGCGGTATGCCGGGCTTTGGAGGAGGATCATTCGTCGAAAGAAATCCTGTCATGACCTCGAACATGATGCGTTCAACTCCACAAAAGGTCTATATTGATGCACATGTACACGGAAAGATTGACGGTCACGATCTGCGACTCCTGCAACGCAGGGTTGACAGGATCGAAAACAGGAGGGAAAACTAATGGCTTTCGAAACCATGGCAAAATCCTATTCCCTGCCTGTCGGAGATGTACAGGTCAAAATTCATTACGACCGAACTTGGACTCCCTACTATCTGGACTTTAATTTAACAGATCAGGATGACCAGCTCACACTCAGCTATGGTTATGAAGATGAAGACCTGCTTACATTTTACCCTAATATTACTAAATTCGTATTCGAAGACCACGACAGAAAGAATTTCGATGTCCTTAAATACTCACTCGGTGAATACGCACGGCTCGAACCCTCTAACAGATTTCAGTACGGCGGTGTCGAAGTATTCCTGAACGGTCAGTTAAAGTTTAAAGGATACATTGATGAACTTACACTCGAATACAACGAAGATAACCTCACCACATCGTTTGAAGCTCTTGATCTCACCGCTATGCTGTCAGACCTAATCGTTGACCGACAAAAGATATTTAATATCGTAGGCGAATTTATACGGCTTCCGTTATCCACATTTATTCATGCGATCTACCGCCAAATCTGGAGCGACTTCGGAATTGGCGTTTACGATGTGTCACTGATCAATTCCGGGCTCGGCGGTCTGTTTATCAAGCACGACTGGAGATTTACCGGTCGCAGAATTAACCCCTTCGAGGAGCGAACAAAAGACTGGAGTTTTCCGGTTCAGTTTCAGCAGACAATTTTTAATCTCGACAGTACCGGTCTTTTCAACGATGATAGACCCGGTCGCACGTGGGCTGACTTCCTCCGTATCCTTGCACTTCAATTTGCGGTTACAATCGGGTCTGAGGACTATGGCAAAGTTTACTTTGTGAAAAGATTCGGAACTTCAGGCAGAACTCCGGTGGATATTTCAAATCACATTGTAAATAACGAACTCTCAGTCCGCCTCTTTCTGCCCATTCTCAAGGGTGTACACGTAATCAACACATGGAACGGTGTAAGAATTTACAATTACGGTACTGTAGAACAAGAGTCAAACGGTTCGTTTGTATACCCGAACCTTGTAAAAGTGATTAATACCTATGTGGGCAGTTTCACGGAAGGAAACATCACCGGTACTGCTATATATGTTGACAATGGCAATTATCCGGTATTAAACGGCGTAAGAGACCCCGACCTCGGTGTCTCAGGTTTTCATGCTTATCAAGTAACCGGACAATGGTATCTTAAGGCGAGGATTCGACCGAAGTCACTCGTAGAGTTTACCGCCGACGGAATCAACTACTCAATGACCGGGCTGTACAAAGTTACACCTCCCGATACGAACGACATTTCTACAATCTTCCGACCTATGACTCTTGAGAAGTCTTATACAACGGCACAAACGAGAATAGTAGGAGTGGAAATCTGATGCCAAAGCGATACGTCAATGGATATAACACACCGTCTATTCTGCTCGTGCATAATGTCACCGCCGCCCAGGAACTGATCGAGCTTTCTTTCAAAATGCAGGCACTCAAAGAATTTTACGAGAAAATTTCGGTCACTACAAAACTAATTGATGGATCGAAGAAAAAGAAAGTCCGCTATTATGACTATGCCTGGCTACTCGATTACAAAGAGTATGCAGAGAAAGATGATTTACTGCTCATTCAAAGGATTGAGAACGCCGAGACTGATAACAAAACTATATACCTGACTCCGCACAAAGATTACCCGTGGAGACGTTTCCGGGTTTTAGTCAAAGACGAACTTCGGGAACTTGACCTGCACTACCATCACGGAGGCAGAGAACTTACTGCAAACAAATCATTCCATATCGGATTTGTTAATGCGGAAAAAATTACAAAACAGCAGTTCGTTGATCCCGACTATGTCCCGGTCATGGCAGCAATATCATGCGAAGAATTTTGACGGCGATATTTTATAAAATTATTTTATATAACTCTAAAATTTTAAAATGCATTCAGCTACAATAACCCTTAGAGACCTTACAACCGGTGCCGGTATTGCCGGCTTAACCGTTACGCTTCGAGGACCCGCAGACAGTTACACAGCTAACCTATACACCGCTACTGGTGTTGCCGGTAAACCGGGAGCGTATGAGTTTGTTGGCGTTGTGTTCGGTAAATACAAGCTCTTTGTAAACGGTGTCGAAGATAAAACCTTCGGCGGAGATAACGGAAGATATTTTCCTGTCTCCGACATGACAGATATTGCACTCTGCCTCGATGGTGATAACTACAACGCACTCGACAAAAAAATCACCAACGTTGCATCACCGACAGCGGGTAAAGATGCAGTCAACAAAGAATCTGCCGACGCTTCTTATGACCCGGTCGGATCGGCTGCGGCTGTAGCTGCTGCTTTAGGCGCTTTAATTGCTGAAAAAGTTTCAAAGTCCGGTGATACAATGTCCGGCAATCTAAACATGTCCGGCAATAAAATCGAGAACCTGCCGACTCCGACTGGAAACTCCGATCCTGCAACAAAAGGATATAGCGATTCCAAATATCTCAATAAGCAAGACCCGGTTTCTCAACAAGTTTATTCTGTCCCGATGTTTAGAACTCAGTCACCATTTGTTCATCCTACAGCTGTCATGACTAATATCAATCAGCTTGCAACAATAGGATGGATAAAGCAATATTTCCAAAGTTTGATAAATGGTGAGGTCACTGTTTATCAGCAAAGCGAGAATATTGCAAGAGTATTATACTCAGGAGCTAATGAAACTAACCAGGTATTTCTTTCAATTAATCTTGCATCGATATTCTCGCAGTCGGTGGCTACTGTAATTAGACAAATGTTAGTTCTGATAGAAGGCAATGGTGTAAACGATCAATTCCCGGTTAACTCTCACAACTATCTCGAACCGGCTAACATTTCCGACTATGTACATATCGCAGGAATTAACAGAACTGTTCTGATAAATTTGCGAGAAGATACTTATTCAGCGAACTATGGAAGAACTGTCATATCAAACTGCACACTCGATAACCTTTCAGAAGATGCAACTACATTATTTGAGAATATAATTTTCATCAATTGTAAGTTTCAAAATTCCCATGGTGCAGGTGCGACAATGACATTTACGAATTGTGACTTTGTTTCTGGTTGTGAAAATCGAAACATAACGAATTTCACTACATCTAATTGCCGGGGTACTGTTTTTGATATGACTACTTCGATGTATAAGATCATAGGAGGAATTCAACATGGTTCACACCAAATTCTTTCAACTGAGGGATACCTGAGCGGGAAAAGAATTCTCGGTACACTTGGAAGTAACGTAGCATCGGGATCATTTATTACGCTTGGAGATGGAAATTATTTCTTTATCACCGGCACAACTAACATTGAATATATTTCAAATGTAGGTTGGACAGCAGGTTCAATTATTCACTTAGAGTTTTCAGGTACTCTTGACTTGATACATGAGTTGCTTCCTACACAAGAGAATGAAGCGGGAATTTCTTTAAAGGCAGGTACAGATTTGACGGTCAGCAATGGCTCTTTTATTTCATTATTCTTAAACAGTGACAAAACTTTTTGGAGAGAGATTTGAAAACTCTTGCTCATGGATTTATAAAAAGTCAGATTGATTCAAAAGCTTCACCCACTAAATCCGAATCAATCCAAATACTTTATAGAGCAGATGATGAGAGCAACACGGTAAAGGTAATTACTTCGATCACAATTGTAAATAACTCGGAAGAATCTTGTTGGCTTGACCTATATTTGGAATTAGATCAAGCGAGAGTTAGAGTTGCTCCTGTGCAAATGACCTTAGACCCTGGAGAGATGTTTATAAACGATACAAAATATGTTCTTCAACCTTTAAATGCTGTGATAGCTCTTAGTTCTAAAAATCGTGCATTGAGTTTCATTATAACAGGATATGAGCATAAGGATAATTAACACTCATGGAAAGATTAGATATGAAGTTCCTGGTAGAGTATCGGAAGCTTTGGATATTAATTTTTCCAACGAGGAATTCTCGATCATGTCTGATGATTCAGAAATAGTTTTGACTCTAACTAAAACGCCAGTACAAAATTCTGAAGTGATCTTAATAAACGGATTAACATTAAATAAAAACGAATACATTTTAAACAATAATCAAATTCACCTCACCTATCCATTGCGAGAGGGAGATCTCATTAAAGTGAAATATTTATAATCTAAAATAATAAAATGGCACAAACACAAATTCGGGCTTCAACCCAAATCAAAGCAGGTAGTATCGTTAATGACAACATTGCGAACTCTACCATTGCGCACAGTAAATTGGATGCAGCGAATTCACCATCAACAGACGATATTCTATCGTTTAATGGGACTAAATTTAACTGGGTAAACAGATTCACAATCCAATCCGGGCTTGACTTTAAAGAGTCAGTTCGGGCAGCAACAGTCGGAAATATTACACTCTCCGGTACACAAACTATTGACGGTGTCGCGTTGGTGGTTGGAAATCGTGTATTGGTAAAAAATCAAACAACCGGTTCGGCTAATGGAATCTATGTTGTTGCTTCAGGTGCTTGGACTAGAGCTGCTGATGCAGTTCAAGGTTCGTTGACAGCTAACGCTTTCTGTTTCGTAGAGGAAGGAACTACACAAGGTGATACCGGTTGGGTTCTGACAACCAACGATCCAATAACTGTCGGCACAACTTCTTTAACTTTTTCACAATTTTCAGGTGCAGGCGCAGTAACCGGTTCAGCACCAATTGTTGTTACGGGTAATAATATATCCTTGAACATCTCAGGAACTACTGGACTCGAAGTCAACAGTTCCGCGTTGCGAGTCATGACTGACGGCAATACGATTGAAAGACATTCGAGTGGCATTCGAGTGGTTGCCGGTGGAATATCAGCGAAAGAACTCGGTACGAATGCTGTTGTCACGGCTAAGATACTCGATGCTAATGTAACTTTCGCAAAGATTGAAAATGGTGCAGCTTTATCAGTATTAGGGCGTTCCGCAAACTCTTCCGGTGTTATGGGAAATATAGCTGCCGGAACTGATGGACACGTACTTCGAAGAAGTGGTACTACACTGGGTTTTGGAACTCTCGCTGCCGGTGCTTTTGGTAGTAATACAATACCTTTAACAGCTATTCAAAATCAAGCAGCCAGGACAGTTCTTGTCAACGCTACTAATGCTTCAGGAGCTATCACTGCTTTGGCATCAGCTACCGATGGACATGTATTGAGACACGATGGCATAACATTAAGTTGGGGACAGGTTAAAAAAGCTGGAATCGAAAATGCTGCGGTAGATTATGATAAGATTGATAGAAACGCCTCCGCCGGAGCATTCACATTCATAGCTGCTAATCCAAGTGTTGATATGAAATTCCTAAATGCTTTCTGGAACTTTGGTACTGTACCAACAGGAACGATCAATGGTAGTAACGTAACATTCTCACTGGCAAGCACACCTGTTGCAGGTACAGAGATAGTTTATCTTAATGGACTTCGACTAAAACGTGGAGCCGGTGACGACTATCAGATTTCCGGAGCTACTATCACAATGAACGATGCACCATTAACCGGTGATGTATTATTAGTTGACTTCATTAACGCATTATAAAAATGGCTCGAACTCGAATCAGATCAAAAGATATACTGGATGGTGGTGTTAAGCGTGAAGATATTAACACCACTATTTCCGGTCGTGCAATAATCACAAAACTAATTGCCGGACACGGCATTGGTTTAACCTCTACAGGTGTAGATTCGGGAACTGGAGATGTAACGGTCACATTGAGTCAAGGAACAACTAACACAATTCCTCAATTTGGTGCTCATTTAGGTTTAGTTGATTCAATCATCACCCAAGTAAGTGGTAAAATTGGAATCAATCACAGTGGTACACCTCAAGAGATGCTGACAATATCACAACCTGCTGCTTCGGGAATGCTTGGAATACGATTTAATTTGACAGGTGCGGGTTCTTGGAACTGGACACTTCAGGGGGATGGTGGAAGATTCAAATTGTTGTCAAATGGTACTCCTGTAATTACTACAAATTGGTCAAGAGAAGTAGGTTTAAATGTAACAGGAGATGCTGGTGCAAATTTACATATTCGAGATTTCACAACATCAAGTACAACTGCAAATACCCCTATAATAAGATTGGAAACACGTTATCATTCTGGTGGTTCTTTACGTCAAATTACATGGCATGATGGCACAAATATCACGGGATCGATTGCTACAAATTTTGACGGTACATTTACAAACTTGGTGTTTGGTCACTTGTATAATGGTGGTTACAAAACTGACAATTTGATGACATTATTTGGAAATGGAAATTTGACATTGAGTGTAAATAGCAAATTTGCAATTGGAAATGATGTTTCAGGAGAACCAAGAAGTATAAAACTAAGAAGTGGTTATTCCGGAGATCAATCTGACGCAGGTACAATTGCTTATAGACCAGCTTGGTCAGATGAATCATTGTCAATCATAGGAGCGGGTACAAGTGCAGGTAGTAGGATAGTTCATATTTGGGATATTATAAGAAATGATAATATTGGTGGAACACCTGCTCAAGATGGATTGGATTATACAACAATCAGTAGAGCTTATGGTGATATAAATGATGGATATGTTTTGTCAAATCCAGAGGGTTGGTTGGAAGTTAACATTGGTGGATATTTAAAACTCATTCCATATTATACTCCTGAATAATAAAAAAAACTTAAACAAAAATGAAAAGAAAGACAAACAAAAAAACCACATCAAAGGTAACAACGATACGGAGTCATGGACAAAATACTCCAGCGATTTCTTTAGAAGAACAGATCAAACGAGATAAAATTAAAAGAGTGACTCAATGTAAGGAAGTAATTGAATCTGCACTTTTAAAAAACAATTGCAGGTTAATTTGTTCGGTGGTAGTAAGTGAGAACGGAAATTCACCAATCATTGATATAATTGCGAACGATAATGTTACAACATAGGGTGGAGTGAAGGGGTTTTTTGTTAAAAAAGTGCGTATCCGTGCAATTATTTTTTCAAATAGCGCCGTTTTTCTTTTTCAAATATCGCTGTACAATATAATAATGGTCCTGATTCTGCGGTGTAATCAAAACTAGTGAGCACTTTCTCACCGTTTATCCAAACGTCAACATAACCGCCTGCATCCGTAAAAGATCCTGCATTGTAGCTTGAATTAATGAACCTTATATAAGAGTAAGACGTATCCTGACCGACTGGTTCCGGATCAATCGAAGATTCCTGACAACCCTGGAACGATATCATTACTGCAAAGA
>Ga0226835_1000641_pt1 | contig 31884 bp, 31 predicted proteins | sample LAC_MetaG_1_FD_163627 | JGI IMG/M metagenome (GOLD analysis project Ga0226835, IMG submission 163627) | Anaerobic ammonium oxidizing microbial communities from anammox membrane bioreactor (MBR) in UC Berkley, California, United States -... | ecosystem: Engineered > Bioreactor > Anaerobic >...
GAATCCTATTGCCTGAACCGCCCAACGCCCTTAACGTCCGCAGGGACGTTTCGCGCTCCCGTTGCGGCGAATTCTATTCGCTTGAACTGCGTTCTTGTTGCGGCGAATTCTATTGCCCAAACCCTAAAAAAAATCTCGACCTTGCATTATAATTACGCAATCCCAAGAAATGGAACGAATTATGTTTGAAAATAAAAACCAAGCCCTCATTTCGCCGCGCGAGTTTCGACGCCGTGTCTTGAAATTTCTCCTGCTCGCTTTTGGCGTCACCTTCCTTTGGGTTCTGGTCGGCACGCTTGGCTTTCGCGCGCTCACGGAATTATCCTGGCTCGATTCATTTTACAACGCTTCGATGATTGCGAGCGAAATGGGTCCCGTCTTTGCGCTCGATTCTGTTGGCGCCAAAATTTTTACCGCCGCCTATGCGTTGGTCTCGGGCTTGGTGTTTGCCACAGTTCTCGGCATCGCCATTGCGCCAATCCTGCATCGCTTTTTTCATATCTTTCATCTGGAAGCGCCCGACGCAAACGATGGCTTGGACAGTTTGTAAAGAATGTCGCGTTTGCCACATTGGCGGTATTTGGCGCGTCATGGGATTGTTTTGGCAGTGCGCGCAAGGTACAACGATAAGCAATGACCGAATTTATTTTTCCGTTTTCTGAAATCTCGGCGCGCGACGTTGCGCGCGTCGGCGGCAAAGGCGCGAATCTCGGCGAAATGACGCGCGCCGGTTTGCCCGTCCCGCCCGGCTTTTGTGTGGGCGCCGACGCGTACCGCGAATTTACCGCGCGCGTCGAGTTGACCATTGCGGAGATTTTACAAAATACGCGGATGGACGACGCGCAGGATGTGGAAACGAAAACCGCGCAGCTACGCGAATTTCTCGTCGCCCAGCCCATGCCCGCCGAAATTGCGCGACAAACTCTCGACGCGTATCACGTCCTCGCGCGGCAACTCGAAACGGAAAATTTGCGCGTGGCGGTTCGTTCTTCCGCCACCGCTGAAGATTTGCCCGACGCGTCGTTTGCGGGTCAACAGGATACGTACCTCAATGTGCAAGGCGACGCGCCGCTGCTTGAGTATGTGAAACGCTGTTGGGCGTCGTTGTGGACCGCACGCGCGGTGACGTATCGGCACAAGCAAGGGTACGCGCACGAACAGGTCGCGCTTGCCGTCGTCGTGCAGGCGATGCTTGAAAGCGAGGTCGCGGGAATTTTATTTACCGCGAATCCGGTGAATCAAAACCGCGACGAAATGGTTCTCAATGCGAGTTGGGGTTTGGGCGAAGCGATTGTGTCGGGTCTCGTCACGCCCGACACGTGGATTGTGAAAAAAGGCGGAGCGATAGTCGAGCGCGAAATCGCGGCCAAGAATCTCGCGATTGTGTATGCGCCCGACGGCGGCACGCGCGAAATCGAGATTGACGACGCGCGGCGAAACACGCCAAGTTTGAACGACGCGCAATTGCAAACGCTCGCCGCGCTGGGCGAACAAGTGGAAACGCATTACGCGCGGCCGATGGATATCGAATGGGCGTACGCGCGCGAAAAATTTTACATGCTCCAAGCGCGTCCGATTACGACATTGCAGACGACAGACCACAGACCACAGACCGCAGATCAAAACGATACGCGATACGCGATGCGCGAGGCGCAAACGGGCGAATACAATCGCACGATGTTTATCGAAATCTTTCCCGACCCGTTGTCGCCGGTTTTTTTATCCGTCATTGCGCCGCTGTTTCACGCGATGCTCGATTTCACGTTCGAGACATTGGGGTTCAAACCGCCGCGCGAGATTCCCGCCATCGGCGTTTTTTACAATCAACCCTATTTTCACCGCGAATATATCGAAGGCGCGCTCGCGCCATTATCGCCGCAAGTGCGTGCCGCATTGGTCACACAAATCGTCAATCCGTTTGGCAAGCACGAACGCACGTTGCCCACCGAAGCGTCGCTCACATTCGTGAGCATGGTCACGCGTTTGCTGGGATTTATGCGCGCGTTCCCGAAACAATTGCCCGGTTTGATTGCAGAATATCGCGCGGCGATTGAGGAACTGAATGCCGCGCCGATTGCGGAAATGTCCGATACGGAAATTCTCGCGCGTATTCGCTCGCTGCTCTTTGACCACGCGAGCAAATTGTTGAATTACGATTTCTTGATGATTGCGCTCATCGGTATCACGTATCAAATGCTCGGCACGCTGCTGGAGCGTTATTATGGCGACGACACGGAACAGATTCGCGCGAAACTCATCAGCGGCGTCACGGGCAATGTGACAATGGAAACCAACAAGCGTATTTGGAATTTGGCGCAAGCGGCAAAACAAAGCGCGGTCGTTTCTGACGCGCTGCGCGAAAACGCGACGCCGGGAGTACGCGCCGAATTGAATCAGAGCGGCGATGGGCGCGCCTTTCTCGCGCAGCTCGACGCCTTTTTGGAACAGTACGGGCATCGTGAAGTCCGCATGGACATTTTGTATCCGACATGGGGCGAAGACCCCTCGCCGGTTTTGCAATTTCTGCGCGGTTATCTCGACGTGGACGCCGAAGCGAGTCCGCAGCGTCAACAAGCGCGTCTGGCGCTGGAACGCGAACAGTTGGCGCAGCAAGTGAATGTGCGAGTGCAACGCGATGTGGCGGGGCGAGTGATGGTTGCGCCGCTCTTTCGTTATGTCTTGAAAAATACGCAGGCGCACACGCGCGAACGCGACACGATGCACTTTGAATTGACGCGTTTATTTCCGCCGCTGCGCCGCTGTCTGTTGGAACTTGCCGCGCGTTGGCGGTCCAAGGGCGTATTGTTTGAACCCGACGATATTTTCTTTTTCAGCTTGACGGAATTGGAACAATTGGCGGAATTGCCGCAAGCGTATCCCGCATTGGTCGCGCGGCGCCGCGCCGAGTTTGAACAAAACGCGCAGCGTCCGCCGCCCTCGATGGTGCGCGATGGCGTGGCGGTGGAAATGGAACGCGCGGCGACCGAACAAATCAAGGGCCAACTGCGCGGCATCGCGGGCAGTCCCGGCTTGGCGAGCGGCCGCGTGCGCGTCATTCGTGGGCCAGAAGAATTTGAAAAATTGCAGCGCGGCGAAATTTTGGTCGCGCCGCTGACGAATCCGGTGTGGACGCCGTTGTTTGCGATTGCGGGCGGCATTGTGACGCAGGTCGGCGGCATTCTTTCGCACGGCGCGATTGTGGCGCGCGAGTACGGCATTCCCGCCGTCATGGCGGTGCATGATGCAACGACTCTGCTGCAAGACGGACAGCGCGTGACGGTGGACGGGAACAAGGGCGTGGTGTATGCCGAGATGTGAATGGGGCTTTTGGATTTATGATTTTGGATTTGTGATTTCTGATTTCTGATTTGGGCTTATGTATCTGGCAAGCGATTGGATAAAACCGCATCAATGCGGCGTTCAATGAACGCATGAACCCGTGAACGTATCTGTGCGAGCGAATTTGGATTCTACGCTTTAGCAGGTCAACGGGAGGGCTATGAAAACTTTACGGCGTCTCATTCTCGCATTTGCCATTCTTTACGCGGTCTTTTTGATTGCGCCCGCGTTGTCGAGTCAACAATTCGCGCCCTATTCGTTGCTCAAGAACGGCGACATTTTGGATTTGTTGACGCCGCTCGTTTTGTTGCCGGTGTATTGGTTGATGTTGGAATACGGCGGCGCGGGCGATGCGACGGCGCGCGAACGTTTTGTTTTTGTCATCCTTGCGGCGGCGTGGGCGATGGGGCAAGGGATGCATCTGGGGGCGAACGCGGTCGGACATTTGTTGGATACTTTTCAAGCGACCGATGCGTATGCGCTGGATCATTTTTTGGACGAGAATTTGAGTCACTATATTTGGCACGCCGCAAGCATCGGTTTGATTGTCTTGCTGCTGGCGCGCCAATCGCGCGCGCCGTTTGCGGATGAACGTTCCTCGTTTGTGATGGAGGGCATCGCCGCAGTTTTGTACGGTCTGACGTATTTCATTGTGACGATTGAAGCGGGAACTCTGCCATTGGGATTGCCGTTTGCGCTTGCGCTGGTCGCGTTTGGCTTGATGCGGCGCGCGCAATTGCGTCAACAACCGTTGGCGGCGTTTTTTGTTTTCTCGATGCTGCTCGCGTTGATTTTGTTTGCGGGCTGGGGCTTGTACTGGCGCGGCTTTCCCGAGTTCAGCCGAGTCGGCATTATCAAGTAACGGATGCGCACACAGTGTGGCATGGGATGGAGACGAAAACCAAATCGTAACTGGTTGGGTGTAAAATAGATTTGCGTACGCGAAATCGCCCGGATTTTTCCCGGCGCATGGTGAGGAGGCAATTCTATGCTCAAGCGTCTGATTCTCGCGGCGATGCAAATTGTTGGAGGGTTTCTCACGGTCCTTGTCTCGTTTGGTTATGTCTATCTGCGAACGAATGCTTTACCGGTGACCGTCGTGGCGTGTGCGCTCGCGCTGGGTGGAGTGTATTGGGCGACGCTCAATTTGGGCGCGCAGCTTGGGCCGTGGGGCGACCGTTTGCTCGGCGCGGCGTTTACCGCGTGTGTATTTGTGTTGTGGGGCCAAGTGCGTCAAGCGCGCCCGTCACTGCGGCGCAATGCCTCTGTTCGCCGCCGTGACGTCCTCTGAATCTGGTACGTACGCCGACGGCAAGCAAGTGTGAATTTGGCTGTGACATGCGATGGCGTGTCACAGTCTTTTTATTTTGGCGTTTTTTGGCGGTAGCGCGTCTGGCTTTGGCGGAGCGATTGGGCTATTTTGAGCGCAGATTCTTAAACCCAAGGAGGTATTCGATGAACGCGCTGAAAATTTTTGGTTTGGTTTTGGTCATATTGGTGGTTTTTTTGAACGGGTGCGCGGCGCCCGCAACGCCGCCCCAGAACGTTTCTCAAGTTGCTGCAACCAACGCGCCGGTCCCGACACTGGTTTCGCCTACCGACGCGCCGACGGCAACCAACCCGCCGCCGACCGCAACAAAAATTCCGCCGACCAATACGGCGACAAAAATTCCGCCGACGAATACGCCGACGCACACCCCGACTCACACTGCGACCGCTACGGCAACGCAAATCCCCACCGACACTCCGACATCGCCGCCTACAGCGACCATAGTACCCACGCAAAAGCCCGCGACCAAAGCGCCGACGAAACCGCCCGCGCCCGCGAAAGCATTTAGCGTGGCGTGGAAAACCAATGTGGGTTATGAAGGACGCGACGCCACGACGTTCTGGTGCAAGTTTCACAATCAGTACGACAACTTGAGTGCAAAAGAATTTCCGTTTCAAGGATTTGGCGCAGATATCCAAGATACGCGTGTGCGTTTGCTGACATTCGACCCCAAACTGGCACAAGGCGGTTATCAACCGGTCATAGGCATTGCGAATGCCGACGGCTCTATCAATCGTTGGCGGCTCGCCGGTTGGTATGCCAAAGCACTGGGCTGGTCGAACGGCATCGAACCCTTTCCGCCCAATCCGCTCGCCGCAAATTCGCCTTCTGACGATTGGACGTGGTATTCGATTTCGCGGCAAGGCGAGTATTGCAAATACGCGTATGTAAAGTGGCAAGGACAGACCAGCGCGGTGGAATTTGCGCCGGACGGCACGATTGTAAACACCAACGCGACCCTTCCGCCCGATGCGCCGTAACGGAGGCGAACACTCATGTCCAGACCCAATATGGAAAACCAGACTGCGGCATGGCTGGACGCGTTGACGAGCGCGGAATCGAAACGGCACGAAGCCGCCGCGCTCGCCATTGCCAAAGCGCCGACGTACGACGCGCAAATCATCGCGGCGTTGAAAACCATCGCGCACGCGGACGCGCAAAAATATGCGCGCGCGGCGGCAAAGAACGCGCTGCAAAAAATTGCCGAGGCGCATTTCGCGGCGGGCAATGACATTCGCGCATATTTGGAACAATTGCGTTTACAAGGCGACAAGCCGCAAGCACAAACCGCGCCTGTGGTGAAACCGGAAATGCCTTTGACGGTTGCGCCTGCAGTGGTCGCCGAAATGCAAACGATTGAACCTGCGGCATCTGTTGACCTCCTCACACCGTTGCCTCACGCCTATACTCCTGCGCCGAGTCAATCCAAACCGCCCGCGCCGGCGGTTCCTTTTGACCAATGGCTTTTGAGCGAACGCAACATCAAACTCGCGTTGTATTCCGGTGGTTTGCTGTTGCTGCTCGCAGGTCTGATTTTTGTCGGCATCAATTGGGCGTACTTGCCGGGGATTGCGAAATTGGGCGTGACGCTCGGCGTGACGGCGGTTCTGTACGTTGGCGGCGCGCTGCTGTTTCGCCGACCAACGCTCAAAATCGGCGGCACGGCGCTGTTGGCGATTGCGTCGGGATTCTTGCCATTGAATTTTGTCGTGACGCATTTGTATCTCACGCAAGGCAGCGCGAATGGAATGTGGCTGGTCGCGTCGGTGGTTTGCGGCGCGGTGTATGCGGCAACGGCGTTGTGGTCGCGGCAAAATCTGTTCACGGTGTTCACGCTGTTTGCCATCTATTCGGCTGCGGCGGCGGCAATGGGTATGTGGATCAGAGAATTTCCGACCCATCCGCTCGGTTATGCGCTCGTGACATTGTTGGTGTTGGCTGCGAGTTTTGCCGCGCGTCAAATTGCGCGTGTGCAATTCGCCGCGCGCACACTGCGAATCGGCGCGCATGTCGCGGCGCCATTCGTGTTTTTACAAGCATTGATTGCGTGGGGTTTTGCGTTCATAAATTCGTACCAACGCGATTGGGGCTGGAGCGCGCTGGCGGCAATATTGGTGATTGTGATTTTGTACGCCGCGGATGCGTGGCGCGCAAAATCGCTGTATGCGCGTTGGGGCGCGGCGATAACGTTGGGCGTCTTGGCAGTGTTGACGTGTACGCAATTGCAACTCTCCTCGATTCAAACGGGCATCGTTTTGATGATTCTCGCGGCGGGATATTTGGTCGTCGGAAAATTCTTACAACGCGAGAAACATTGGCGCGAAGGATTGCCTTTGTGTATGGTCAGCGCGCTGCTCGCCGTGTTGGTGACACTGCAAGCGGCGATGGCGTATGTCAAAACACCGGAGCATTTGGCATTGGCGTTGACGGGCGATGTCGCGCTGTTGGCGTTGGCGACGTATTTGTTCCGCCGCGCGGAATTTTTGTACGCGGCGACGTGGCTGCTGATTGCGCCCGTGTTGATTGCGGCGCAAATCTATTTGCATGAAATGGTCTGGCGCGGATGGGCGCTCGGCGCGTTGATGTTGGTGTATGCGGTAATGGGGTTTGTTATCGGACGCGAACGCTTGCGGTGGGGCGGCGCGTTCTTGTCGGCAGCGGCATTGTTGAGCGTCATTACGCCCGCGTTGTTGTATCCGAATTATTTCGCGTTGACGATGGCGCTGTTGGCGATTGCGATTTTGTATGCGTGTTTCGCGTTGTGGCTGCGATGGCAGTGGCTGTTGTTGGCAGCGTTCGCGGCATTGAATCTTGCCCTCGTGAGCGGAATTCTGAACGTATTTGTCGCGCCGCTGGATATTGCGCGCGCGTTGTGTGTGGGTCTCGCGGCGTTGGGTGTGCTGTTGACTGTCGGCGGAGTGGAATGTAAACGACGCGGTTGGTTGGTGTGGCGCGCGCCGTTGTATGTGGGCGCAGGAATTGATTTGGTCTTGGCGTATTTGTTGGCGCTGGTGTCGGGTGAATGGTTTGTTATCGGTTTGGCTGGAATTGTGGGGACGACTGCGTTGGCGATGCAGTGGGTGGAACGCGCGCAATTGCGATTGTGGAAACTGCCCGCGCTGTTGACGGGCGGCGGCGCGCTGTTTTGGTTGAACGGTTTGTATGCTGTCGTCGTTTTGTTTCAAATCCCGCGCGAGTTTGGCGCGTTGGCGTTTGCGCTCGCGGGCGCGTTGTATGTCGCCGTAGGTTTGTGGCTGCGAAACGGCGAACGCGCGGAATTGTTCGGGACGCCATTGCGCGTGGTCGGGTTGGCGACGAGCGGCTGCGCGCTGCTTGCGGCGGCGGTGTTTAATGTGCCGCTTGTCGCGGCGTTGACGTTCGCGGTCGGCGCACTGACGTTCGGCGCGGATGGTTTCGTACGAAAACAAATCGCGCTGTTGTACGTTGGCGGATTGTTCCTCCTCGGCGTGTGGGCGTGGCTGATGCGATATTTTAATGTCAGTGAATGGCAAGCATACGCGATTCCGCTCGGCATGTATGGTCTGCTCGTCGGTTGGAGTGAAATGCGAGCGGGGCGCACGCGAACATTTCAACTTGCCACACTTGCGGGATTGATTATTTTATTTGGGTCGGCGTTTTATCAATCGCTGTCGAATTGGATGTACGCGGTGCTGCTGCTCGCCGAAAGCGCGTTGGCGTTCGGTTATGGTTTGAAAACGCGTTCGCGGATGTATGTGCAGGCGGCAGTCGTAGCTTTGCTTTTGAACGGCATCGCGCAGTTCGGTCCTGCGTTCGTGCAGTTGGAACGGTGGATACAGGTTGGCGCGATTGGCAGCATCTTGTTGCTCGTCGGACTGGTCGCATTGTTCCGCCGCCAAAAATTGCTCGAGACGCGACGCGCGCTGACGAGCGAGTGGAAGGCGTGGAAGCCGTGAACATGCGATAACCGCTCTTGAATCGTTTCGTTTGGATAGGGGCTTTGGGTTCTTGTGTTTGGTCTGCAATCCTTTCTCTGATTGCGCTCCGTCTGCAAGTGGTGAGGATGGGAGTTGCAGAGATTCAAGTGCATCGTGCGTTGAGCCAACAAGAACAGCAAAGTGTCATCTTGTTCGGACTGTCTGTGCTGACGCTGCTGCTGCTACCGCTCGGTATTGGTTGGTTTGTGGCGCGCGCGAGTACTTGGGCGCGCAGCGGGGCACAGCTGTCCGTCGCCGCAAGATTCAGCGCGTTGAGCGGCGGATTGGCGACTGGCTTGGGGATGCTGCCGCTGACAATGCTCGTTGTTTTTTGGGAATCGGGTCGCTCGATGTTGTCCGGTGACGCATCCGGTGTGTCGGCTTGGTTTGCGGTGGCTGCGCTCACGGTGAGTTTAGGCGCTTTGGGCGGCGCGCTTTATTTTTGGACGTGCGGCAGGGAAAGAACCGGTTCGCACGGCATGTCGGAACATGCAAACAAAGAATTCTAGGCGCTGTCCTAAAAGCGTTTTCAAAAATATGTTCGACTTTTTTTCTTTCTCACATTCTCGTGGCCCCTCACGATGCCGTACTATATCGCCAAGACGCGCAGCGCACGCGCTTGGTATTATATCGCCGTGGGGCTGGGAATCTATTTTCTGTCGTATCTGTTCGGCGTGATGTATGCGAGACTCGCCGATATGCTGCGCTAGCGCGAATCGGGGCGCCAAGCCCACAATCCCGCGCCAAGAGTGAACCTAAATCGTCGCACGCGCAACAGCGTATTATTCTGTTATACTCTGGCTGTTGCCATTGCTGCGGGCATTGTACTCTGTGTCTGTTAATACGCGTGGAGCGCCGCGCGCCGTTTTTTCATTGGCAATGCCTATTGCTGCCTTGTCTGCGCAATCGTTTGGCGTTCATCCTGACCGGCATTTTCTCGTTACCGGGTTTCGTAGCGGTATTGTTTGTCAAAAGGACGCGCGCGCTGCAATCGGAAACGTTTGCGCCGGGACGCGCGAATTTGGCGCTCGATGATTGATTTACAATTCTGGACCACGCTCGTCAATTTGAGCGCGCTGGCGATTGCGTTGTGGCTCGGTTTTTATATCGTCACACGCAGCCCGCGCAGTTTGCTGTCGTGGCTCACGACGCTGACGTTTTGGTCGCTCTGTACATTATTCTTGTACGCGTCGCTCATTACGCATCTGTCCAGCGCGGGAGTTTTTATATGGCTCTGGCAGGGCGTGATTTTTGTTTTGCCGTTGTGGTGGCATGTCACGTCCTTGCTCTTGCCCGAACGCGCGCGGCAATCGGCGTTTTGGAACAATGTGAATCGCATCGGCATTCCGCTCGGCTATATCGCCGCGGGCGTCTTGGTGATGTTGGGTTTCGCATTCGATGTCCTCCTCTTGCAGCAATCCACCAGCTCACCGCTGTACACCAACTATCGCATTCCGGGCACACTGTACCCGCTGTTTGTGACGTTCTCGCTGCTCGGCACCATACCGATTGCGGCGAACTTGCTGCGGACGCGCAAATATGTGGACCCCGCGCACCGCGCCCAATTCATGCCGCTGCTGTGGGCGACGCTGTTTGTTTTTGTCGGCGGCGAATTGTATATCATTGGTACGCAATTTTTTCTCCCGATTCCGGTCATGCTGCCCGACCTGCTGCTTGGCGCAGGGGTTTTATTCTTGGGCTATACCGTTGCGCGCTATGCCGCGTTTCTGGAAGGGCGTGTCATCGAACGCGATTTTTTCTATACGCTGCTCGTCGTCGGTTCGTTGACCTTGTTCTATGTCTTGATTGTGACGGCATTCTATGTCGCCGGGGCGGTCTCGTTCGTGACGCTCGCGCTGACGGTTGTCGGTACGGTCGCGGCGAATTCGTTGTTTGACGGAGTACGCATCACGCTTGATCGGCTCTTTTATCGCGGGCGTTTTCAAACGCTACGCGCGAATTTGCGCGTGTTGGCGCGTGAAGCAGGCACGGGGCAAACGCTGTCTGACCATTTGCAAGGGATTCTCAATGCGCTGTGTCATGCGCTGCACATTTCGCGCGGCTTTGTCGCGGTGCGGAATGAAAACGACTATACGGTGCGCGCCACCTTTAATGCCGACGCGCTCCATGCGCCGTTGGCATTTGAAACGCTCGACACGCGCGAGATGTTGTCATTGAACCTGCCGACGCGACGCGGCTTGCGCCAAATGAATGTTTTGATTCCGTTATGTGCGGACGGCGAACAAATCGGCGCGTTGGTGTTGGGCGCGCCGGAGGGCAAGGCGAATTATCAAGAGCATGATTACGAATTGCTGGAAGATTTGGGCGACCAAATGGCGCGCATCATCAACGTTACACGCGCGCAGCGCGACAACGCGGAACGAATCAACACGCTCGTGGAAGATTATCGCGCGCGCGAACGCGAACTTCAATTGCGCGTGCAGCAGTTGATTGCCGAACGCGAAGCGGCGGCTTTTCAAGATGCAAACAGAGTAGATCAAGAAGCGCTGATCCCCCACGTCGAGGACGCGCTGCGCCATATCAACGATTATCCGTATCTCGGCGAACACGCGCTGGCAAAATTGCGCGTGGTGGAACGCGCGATGCAGCAGCGCGGCGATACGGCGCCGAGTTCGTTTGTGGACCGCGGCAAGGCGCTGAGTCAGGCGCTGTTGGCGATGCTCGACGAATTAAAGCCCGAAGGCGCGCCGCCCAAAGCGAATCAGGTTGCGCCGCGCGAATGGCATTTGTATTTGATTCTGCATGACTCGTATGTGTTGGATGAACCGAACCGCCAAGTGATGAGCAAACTCTATATCAGTGAAGGGACGTTCAATCGCACGCGTCGCCGCGCGCTGGGCGCGTTGGCAAAAGTATTGGCGGAATACGAAGCGAGCGCAAGTTGAATCTAGTCGAAAGCGTGTGTGGTCGAGCGCAACCCGCGCGTCATTGCAAAATGACGCGCGGGTTGTTTATTTCTAACGCGCGTAAAATTGGGTTATACTCGTCTTGACCCTTTTGATAAGGATGATTCAAGGAGTTTGATAATGACGGCGATGGTCGCAACGGCGATGGATTGGGGCGAAAGTATTGTATGGCGGCGCGTGTGGGGACTCTCGCTCACTTCATGGTCGTTTGTGTTGGCGTGGCTCGCGGCATTCATGGGTTTGTTGTGGGATGGCGCGTGGCATGCGTCGTGGGGCCGCGATACCTTTTTTATTCCGCCGCACGATTTAATGTACGGCGGCATTACGATTGGGCTCATCATGGCTATCGGCGTTTTGGTGACCGCTTCGCGCCGCCCGCGCAATCCCGAATATACGCGCATTGCTTTTTTGCAAGCGCCGCTCGGCATTTGGATTGCGCTCGCGGGTTTGGCGGTCATGTTTTCGTCCGCCGCGTATGATGATTGGTGGCACACTCATATCGGACATATCGAAGGCGACCCGGTGTTGTGGAGTCCGCCGCATTTTCTGGGCTTGATTGGCGCCATTACGGCATTGAATGGCGCGCTGCTCTTTATGCTCCGCGAAATTGTCGTGCCGCAGCGCGCGGACGGCAAACCCGTGTGGTTTTGGGAAGCGTTGGACGCGCCCAATTTCGCTTTGGTCTTGATGTTCACTTCGTTCGCGTTTTTGCTTTCCGCCATATCGCTCGACCGTTACATCATTTATGAAAAATTGCGTTTTGACGGTTCGGTGTATCCGCTGTTGGCAATGCTTTTGGGTCCCGCCGCGCTGGTCATGGGGCAGCGCATTACCAATCGCGCCGGGCTCGCGACATTTGCGATTTTATTCGGCTTTCTACTCGCCGGCAGCATGGCGTTTTTGCTCAAAGGTTTGTTGGGCTATCCCAAAGCGGCGAGTCTGCCGATTATGGGCTTGTTTAGCGCGCTGCTGCTCGATATCGCCTTTAAGCGTTTCGGTCACGGCTACAAATGGCTGTTGTTGATCGGGCCCTTGTTTGTGACCGTCTTTTATGTGACGGAATTTTTATGGGCGTGGTATCTCACGCGCTATCCGTGGTGGCCCATTGACCGGACGTTGATGATGTTTCCGGTGGGTCTGGTCGTGGGAACGGCGAGCGCGTTGGTGGGCGCGTGGATAGCGGAACGTTTCGAGCGCGCGGGATGGGTCAAACACTATGCGCTGCGCGCGCATCCAATCGTCAGCGCAAAATAGAAACGCGACACGTTTGTATCTGTTCGGGGCTGTGTTACAATCGCTCGCGTTTTATCGAGGATTCATTCGCGCGCCGCGCGCGCAATTTTCATACGGAGGCAAATTTCCATGAGCACAATGGCAGATTACACGCAAGACGAGATTGAAAAATTAATGGTCGCGCCGATGTTGGTATCCATGTACGTGATGGGCGCATCGGTATCGGGACCTATCGGTTTGGTTAAAGAAATGATGGCGGGCGTCGAGACGGCGGTCAAGATCGGCAAAGCATCTGAGCCGGGTTCGCTTTTTAACGGGCTGTTTTCGGAAGAAAATATGAAAGCGCAGCAGGACAAGATGCAGCAAGGCACCAAAGAAAGCACGCAGGGCGCGCAAAATATGGACGAGGCAAAAGCGAAAATGCGCGCGGACTTGCAAGCGGCGGTGGGCATCGTCGCCGCCAAAGGTTCGCCCGAAGAATTGGCGGCGTACAAACAAATGATGCTCCAAGCCGCCGAGAATGTGGCGAACGCGGCAAAAGAGGGCGGCTTTATGGGCATCGGCGGTGTGGTCGTCAACGATGCGGAAAAGCAAGCCATCACCGAAATTTCGGCGGCGCTCGACAATCCGACAATGCCCAGCGCGGAACCGCCTGCCGCCGAAAACGCCGCGCCCGCCGAACCCGCTGCTAAAGACGACGCCGCGCCCGCCGCGTAAAAAGTTTTTTCTGTTTTTGCCATTGCCCAAAAGCTGTAGCCGCGCCGCAAAACGGTCTACGCTTTTGGGTTATTTTTTATCATGCCATATTTTGTCTTTTGGGCGCGCTACATTTTGATTGCCCAACCGCGCGACGCGTGTGTTAACTTTTGCGCGGCGAAAAGCGTATAACGAATGTACGACCGCAAAGCTGTGTGGCGAGGCGCGCCTGTCGCGCGTTCCGCCGTTGCGTACATGGCTTTGCGGTTTTCTATCTCTTGTTTCACGGAACCCCGATGCGAATTATTTTTCTCGTTCTCGCCTTGAGCATAGCGCTGACGAATTTTTCGTCTGCTCTTGCCGCACCGCGCGCACAAACGCGCCGCGACGCGTTCGAACCTGTAGCGTGTTCCACGTTCCAAATCAACGACGAGCGATTTGAATGTGGGTACGTGCGCGTGCCGGAATTTCACAACCAACCCGACGGCGCGCAAATCAAACTCGCGGTCGCGATTTTGCCGCGCGCGGGGGACGCGTCGCAAGCCGCGGGCGCGGCAAACGCGTTTGTGGTGGCGCAAGGCGGCCCAGGCGGCAGCGCGCTCGATACATTCGCAAACTTTTTTGCCGACAATTATTTCCCCGCGCTCAAGACATTGCACGCGGAACGCGATATCGTGTTGTATGACCAACGCGGAACTTTGTACGCGCAGCCCAGTTTGACGTGTCCCGAAGAATTGGCTTTGACGCTTGAAACGCTCGACCAAGTCATTGCGCCCGACGAGATGCTGCGCCGCGAGGAACAAGCCGCGTTAGAATGTCGCGCGCGCTTGACGCGTCAAGGCGTGCGGTTGGACGCGTACAACAGTTTTGAAAACGCGTTGGATGTGGAAGATTTGCGCCGCGCGTTGGGCTATGAAAAATTTGATTTTTACGGCGTCTCGTACGGCACGCTGCTCGCGCTGCACGCGCTGCGCGCAACGCCCGATACGTTTCGCAGCGTCATCCTCGACGCGGTGGTCCCCGCGCAAATCAATCCCAACGCCCAAGTCCCGGCGTCCATGCAGCGCGCGTTCCAAGAATTGTTCAACGCGTGCGCGCAGGATGTCGAATGTGAGCGCGCGTTTCCAAATCTGAAACGGAAATTTTTTGAAACGGTGGACGCGCTCAACGCGCGCCCCGCACGCGTGCCGCTCACCGACGGCGAGACGGGAAAAACGTACAATGCGGCGTTGGACGGCGATACGTACATGAATCTGCTGTTTCAGTTCATTTACAATTCCGAACTCATTCCCGCGCTGCCCAAACTTATTGACGACGCGCATAACGGGCATTTCGATTTTATCAGCGTGTATTATCCGTTCGTCGTATTCGACCGCGCCTTTGCCAGCGGCATGTACTATTCCGTCATGTGCGCGGAGGACGCGGATTTTACGGTGGACGATCTCGCGCTCGACGGCGTGGACGCGCATATCGCCGCCGCGCAAAAACGCGATACAGCCGCATTTTTGCAATTGTGCAAAAAATGGGCTGTGCCGCAGTTGGGCGCGCGGGCGGACGAACCCGTCGCATCCAACATTCCGACGCTCGTCCTGTCAGGAAATTTCGACCCCATCACGCCGCCGCCGAACGGACAGGCGGCGGCGGAAACGCTTGCGCCGAGTTATCCGTACGTGTTTCCCGCGTACGGACATGGCGCGCTCACCAGCGGCGATTGTCCGAATGAAATGATTGCGGACTTTGTGCGCGACCCATCGCGCGCGCCAAACGCGCAATGTATCAAAGAGACCGCGCGTATCAACTTTCTAACGCCCGCCACGCACATCCTGTCTGCCCCGCTCGGCGCGCTGCAATATGCGTTACTGCAAGCCAAGCTGCAAGAATTTGTCATTCCGTTGTTGGCGCTGTTTGCATTGGCGACGGTATTTTTTGTCGGACCGTTGACGTGGTTGATACAGCGTTCACGCAAGGACGCCGCCCAAGTCAAAGGATTCGCGCGCTTGGCGCCGTGGTTTGCGGCATTGGCGAGCGGCTTGGGGACAATTTTTTTGGCGGCGTGGATGGTCGCCGTCATCGTGTTGGCGTTGTCGAATGAAAATGTCATTGGCTTGATCTTGGGTTTGCCGCGCGCGTTCGCGCCGTTGTTTGCCCTGGCATGGTTGACCGCATTGAGCGCCATCGCGTTATGCGTCGGCGTGGTATTGGCGTGGGCGCGCGGACATTTTCAAATTGCGCTGCGCGTGTATTACACGCTGCTCGCCGCGGCGGCATTGGCATTGACCGCGTGGTTCGCGGGGCATGGCATGTTGACGATTTGGTTGTAGCGTTTTCAGCTTTCATTTGAATTCTCGTCGGATTGCATTAAGATACAGTTCACAATCAGAACGTAAGAGCTCTGCGGCGCGTATCACGTAATGACGGAGGTTTCGTATGAGCGAAAAAATTATCAAAAGCGACGCCGAATGGCAAGCGCAGTTGACGCCGGAACAATATCGCATCACGCGACAGCATGGCACCGAACGCGCGTTCACGGGCGCGCTGCTAAATATGAAAACGCCCGGCACGTATGTCTGTGTGTGCTGCGGCAACCCGTTGTTTGATTCCAAAACCAAATTTGAATCGGGCAGCGGCTGGCCCTCGTTTTACGCTCCGCTCGACGCCGACGCGGTAGAGATGGCGCGCGATACCTCGTACGGCATGACGCGCGACGAAATTCATTGCGCGCGGTGCGACGCGCATCTCGGTCACGTCTTTGACGATGGGCCCGAACCGACGGGTTTGCGTTACTGCATGAATTCCGCTTCGCTGAAACTTGAACCCAAGTGACGGCATGAACGAGTCTTTTATTGCGCCGCGCTTTGACGGATACAATTTTTCCAACCTGCCCGCGACAATTCAGTACTGGTTGACGGGTCAGGGCGCGCCCGCGCTCGCGCCGCAAGTGTTGGGCGAATTCAACGCGCAATACGATGTCGTCATTCTGTTTTTCATTGACAGTTTCGGTTGGGAATTTTTTCAGCGGCGCGCGGGCGATGCCGCATTTCTCAAGTTACTCGAAAAAAATGGGCGCGTCTCTAAAATCACTTCGCAGTTTCCTTCGACCACCGCCGCGCATGTGACGTGTATTCACACCGGCTTGCCCGTCGGCCAAAGCGGCGTGTACGAATGGCAGTATTACGAGCCGAAACTTGACGCGGTGATTACGCCGCTGTTGTATTCATACGCCGGCACGATGCAGCGCGACCAATTGAAAAACGCCAATATCAAACCGGAAGAATTGTATCCGTCCGTTACGTTATATAATGCGCTTGCCGCAGCGGGCGTCAAGTCGTTTTCGTTCGGCAGCCGCGATTATACGCCTTCGACCTTTTCGAATGTGACGATGCGCGGCGCCGAGCTGCGCGCCTTTGCGACCCTGACCGAAGCGCTGGTCAATCTCGCGCAGCAAGCGGAACGCGCGGACGGCCCGACGTATCTGTTTTTTTATTACGGCGCCATTGATGCAATGTGTCACCACTATGGCCCCGCTTCGCGTCAGACGCAAGCGGAACTCGACCTGTTTTTGTATGCGATGGACAAATGGTTTTTGCCGCATTTGCGCGCGGGCGGCAAGCGCGTTTTGTTTGCCCTGACCGCCGACCACGGCCACATGGCGGTCGCGCCCGAAAACACGTTTTATCTCAATCTCGACGCGCGCGCATCCGAACTTTTGCCGATGCTGCGCGCCGATGCGCGCGGTCAAATTTTACCGCCCGCCGGTTCGCCGCGCGACGTTTTTTTGTACGTGCGCCCGGAATATCTCGACGCCGCGCACGCGCTGCTGCAAAACGCGCTCGCGGGCTATGCCGATGTCGTCAAGACGGACGCTTTATTGAACGCGGGCTATTTTGGCGCCATGCCGGTCTGCGCCGAATTATTGGGGCGGCTCGGCAATCTCACGCTGCTGCCGTACGAAAACAATTGTGTGTGGTGGTTCGATGCCGAAAAATTCTCGCAACGCTTTTACGGCCATCACGGCGGTTTGACGCCGACCGAGATGGAAATTCCCCTCGCGTTAATGGAAATGGATTGAACAATGAATTACTATTTTCCGCTGCAAGTGCGCTTTGCCGACACGGACGCGCAAGGCCACGCTTTTTTTGGCAGTTACTTTACGTTTTTCGACGAAGCGGCGAGCGGCCTCTTGCGCGCGCTGGGACATTCCTATCAAACGCTGCGCGCGCAGAATTTAGATTTTGTGTACGCGCACGCGGAATGTGATTACAGCGCGCCCGCCGTGTTTGAAGACCTCGTGCATGTGTACGCGCGCGTCGCCCAGCTCGGCAATACCAGCGTTACGATTGAATGTAACGCCGTGCGCGCCGCCGACCAGATGTTGTTGGCGCGCGGCAAATTGGTCTGCGTCATTCGCGACGCGACGACGCATCAAAAAGTTCCCGTGCCGGAATCGTTTCGCCGCGCCGTCCAAGCATTCGACGCCGCGCCCGGTTAAGACGTTTCCCCGCCGCGTCGTGTGAATTGTTGATTCCTTCGCAACGAATGAAAATAGGTCGCGCGTAACGACGCTTTCAAACGTGTCTCCTCGTTCGGACGAATGAATTCGTCACGACCAATTTCAAACTTGTCATACCTTTTCAAAGGAGCAGAAATGTCCGCGTATATTGTCATTCAAATTCAAGTGCACGACCCTGCCACGTACGACGAATATCGCGTCGCCGCGACGCCGACGGTTGGATTGTACGGCGGTAAATATCTGGTGCGCGGCGGACGCGTCGAAACGCTGGAAGGCGCCTGGCAGCCGTCGCGTTTTGTGATTTTGGAATTTCCCAGCGTTGAACGCGCGAAAGCTTGGCACGCCTCACCCGAATATCAATCTATTGCGCCGCTGCGGTATCGCAGCGCGACATCGGAAATGATTGTGGCGGAAGGAACCGCGTGACGCCGCGCGCGTGCGAGTGAACCCGTGACACGCCAACCGCCACGCGCCCAGCGCCAAGCAAGTCCAAAGTCAAAGTTAAAACCCAACTCTCCCGCGCGGTCTATCGGCGTCCTCGCCGAACGTTCGCTGCACGCCGCGCTAAAAAAATGGTACGCGCGGCGCGGCGACGCAATCGAAGCGCCGCTCGAAGGTTTTCACATTGACCTTGTGCGCGGCGATTTGTTGATTGAAATCCAAACGCGCAATTTTTTCGCGCTGAAACGTAAACTGACCAAACTGCTGGAAAATCACCGCGTGCGGCTCGTGCATCCCATTGCGCAAGAGAAATGGCTCGTGCGCGTCGCGGCGGATGGCGTGACCGAAATTTCGCGGCGGCGTTCGCCCAAACACGGGACGTTTGACGACATTTTCGACGAACTCGTTTCGATTCCCACGCTGCTCGCCCATCCCAATTTTTCGCTCGACATTCTCTTGATTCACGAACAAGAAATTCGCCGCGTGCGCGGCGCGCGCGAAAAACCCGCCAAGCGCACGCGTTTCCCGCGCGATTGGGACCGCCACGACCATCAATTGCTCGCCGTGATTGATTCGCGTTTGATTGAATCGCTCGACGACCTGCGCGCGTTTTTGCCCAACAATCTGCCAACTCAATTTACCAATCGTGAATTGGCGCGCGCCCTCGGCAACAACTATCGTCGCGCGCAAAGCATGACGTATGTGCTGCGGCAGGTTGGGATTTTAGAAAAGGTGGGAAAACGCGGGCGCGCGATGTTGTATACCGTAACCGGTGCAAAGGACAAGAATCATCATGACGAATGATGCAAGTTGGTCAAAAGAGCAAGAAGCCCGGTGGAAATCTCAAATTGAAAATCTATTTGCGGAAAAACTTCAAGCCGCGTACGCCCATTATGGCGACCCTCTGGAGGTAGGAAATCATCTCGGAGAGATTCTGCCGAGTGTGGAACTTGATGCGGTCAAATTGGTAGTGCCTCGCGCAGCGCGGAAATGGGCAAGTTCAGAAAATCGCGAACTGTGGGAAAGTATTATTAGCGACGAGACCAAGTTGCTGGAATTACGGGCAATCGGTACGAGTGTGGCAAATACGCTGCGTCCGCTGGCTGGGAATACGTTTGCTCAATGGGTGGCGGATGTCTTGAATACGAGTTTCCAAACGCGCGCCTTGCCGTTGACATGCCAAACGAGCGGTCAAATAAAAAAGCAGCTTTCAAAGAGTTTGGTCATCAAGACGCGCGGGCAATCTGCGGATTACAAACCTGATATTGATGTCGTAGTTGTAAATATGCAGACTGGCAAGCCGGTTGCGATCTTGTCTGCCAAGACAACTCTCGCTGAACGCGTGCTGCAAACGATTACGTGGAAGCGTTATCGCGACCAATTGCCTAAACAAGTGCGCGCGATCCGCATTTTTCTCGTGACGGCATGGGAAACTTTTGAAACGGATAGCGCGAATCGCAGCCGCGTACAAGAATTGGATGGTGTGTACGTGTGCAACGCTAATGCAAATTTCCAAGACCATATCAAACCGTTTTCTGCGCTCATCCAAGATTTAGAAAAGCTGTTGTAAGTCAAAGCTTTCGCAAGAGCACAATACTTTCACGGTGCATTGTTTTGCTCTTGACGCCGATCACATTTGTAGGGCTGTTCTCTAGGGGCATGCGTTTGTTTGGAATCGTTCTGTAAAGAATCCCGTGCGTTACGCAGCCGAGCGCTTCGCACAGCTCTGCGATAATCAAGTCGGTTTTTATATTGATTGCTTTTACCGTGCGATTTCCAATCACCACTGCCAGAAAGCGTTGAGCTTTCAAGACACGGATTCCTTGCGTAAAAGCCAAATTTAGGTCCCAAAAGAAATTCAAAACCTCGTTTGCGCGTTGCGAATCCCGTTCTGCAATCAGCCGAATTGTTTGGAACAATGTGGTTGAAATACTTTCCGCCCAGCCATCGAGATTTCTGGGTCTATGGCTCGCCGTGCCTCCCAAGAGCAGATTGTCAATGTCTTTGCGCGTGTCTTGTACGAGACCCAACCATTGTGAGGACAAGCGCGAAAATTGTCCGTATGCGACGGTTGTGCGGCTGTCTCCATAGGGCGGCGAGGTCAAAATGAAATCAACGGATTCCGCGGGTATGCCATGGTCCGTTGTCGAATCGCCTTGAATCAGCTTGATACGCGCATTTTCATCAAAATCCGTGAACAGACCGAGCATACCTTGGATATTGCGGCGTGCGATTTTGATAAACTCGCCAAGAATATCTATTTCAACTCCGTTAGTGACTTTGCCTTTGTCGCGTACAAGTTTGAATTCGTTATCTTTGGTAAAAGAAGCGCGGCGAATAATTTCGCTAAACGCGATAAAAAAGAAATTCCTGGATTCTGGGGTGTGACATTGTTGAATGGCGTACTTGAGCGCGTTGAGGCGGCTTGCCATGCTTTCCGAAAACCAAAAATCCAGATTCGAGTTAGCTGTAAAAGTAATTGGACGGACGGGATATTTTTTGAAGATTGAAATTATTTTTTCCAAATCGCGTTCCAGCGTTTCAGGATGGATCGGCGTTGTCTTGGCGCGTGCGATCATGGCAGCGAGGGGATTCAATTCAATGCCAAGCGCATTTCGGCCCAAAACCATACATTCGACCAACGTCGTGCCGGAGCCGCAAAAAATGTCGGCGACCGTTTCGCCGGGCCGTGAAAACTCGACAATCAGTTTGCGCGCGACCTGTGGGATAAACATTGCTGGATACGTATGCAAATTATGGGTATACGTTTTTGTGTTTGAGCGTCGAAACTCCCATTCGCTTAACCAATCTGTGATTGCAGAATGATAAGGATATTCCATATCGTATTGGTTCGTTTTTCGCGGGGGCGTGGGAACTCTTGAAAGGCGAACTATAGAAGGTTCATCTGTAAACGCTTCAGTCTCGAACAAACCGCGTTGACGCGCTTCTTTGATTGTATGCGAGTTCTTTTTATAGATGCTTGGATTTTGCGGCGCTTTGATTGAATCGCTGTCGTGGACATATTTTTCTAAATCTGATTTGAGAAAACGGCGTTGCCCGCCAGGCGTTCGGCTTGAATGAATTAACCCGCGTTCTTCCATTCGGTAAAGCGTTGAAATGCTGACGCCGAGCAGATTTGACGCGGCGCGCGAGTTAAGGCGTTCGGATATTGACGATTTAGGTTCACGCATAATTTTCTCCACAAAAATTATACAACACTTGTCAAGACTATTCATGATTACTACATGTCACGTCAAATCCTTCATCTCGACCTCGACGCGTTTTATGCGACTGTCGAAACGCTGCTGAATCCCGCGCTGCGCGGCAAACCGGTTATTGTCGCGATGGGCGACGTGAATACGCGCGGCGTGGCGGCGACTTGCTCGTACGAGGCGCGCAAGTTTGGCGTACACAGCGCCATGTCGCTGCGCGAAGCGATGCGTTTGTGTCCGCACGCCGTGATTGTGCCGGCGCGCCATGCCGTGTACGCCGAACATTCGCAGCGCGTGATGCAAGTTTTATCCGACGCGTCGCGATGGGTCGAACAGGTTTCGATTGATGAAGCGTATTTGGAAATCGAACCCGAACGCGATGGGGTTGAGGTCGCGCGCGATATTCAGCGACGGATTCACGACGAATTGCAATTGTCTTGCACCATCGCCGTCGCCTCCAACAAACTCGTTTCCAAAATCGCGTGCAATACGGTCAAACCGCGCGGCTTTATCGTGATTCCGAATGGGACAGAAGAAAAATTTCTCGCGCCGCTGCCCGTCGGCAAAATGCCCGGCGCGGGACACGTCACGCGCGCGAAACTAAAAGCCAAGTGGAAGGTCGAAACGATTGGCGATTTGGCGCGCGTACCGTTGCAAGAACTGCGCGCCGCGTTTGGCAAGCACGGCGTCTATTTGTCCGAAGGCGCGCGCGGCTGGGACGATGCGCCGATTGTGACCGACCGCGCGACAAAAAGTATTTCGCAGGAAAATACGTTCGAGCGCGATGTGCGGACGCCCGACGTGTTGTATCAATATCTCGACGAAATGAGCGCGGGCGTCGCGCGCGATTTGGCGCGCGAAGAATTGTTGGCGCGCACGATTGCGCTGAAATTGCGTTACGAAGATTTCACCACCATCACGCGGCAAACGACGCTGCGCGCGCCGACCGCGGACGAGAACGTCATTCGCAAAACTGCGCGCGAACTATTGGATAAACATTGGGAACGCGCCCAAGCCGTGCGTTTGCTCGGCGTCGGCGTCCACAATTTATTGGAACAGGACGAAACGTGGCAGATGGAATTGGGGCTGGGCGAGTAGCGCCCGACGTTTGCTAGTTGGCAGGCGCGCGCGAGACGCGGCGGCGAAACGTCGCGCTTTATTGCCGCGCGGGCAGCAGCGCGCGCACAATCAACGCGAGCCCGCCGACGAGCAACACGAGCATGCCGAGCGTGACAAACAATGTCGCGGGCGCGAAATAGATTTGCAGATTGGCGAGGATGCCGATAAGCATGACGAGCAAACTGCCCGCGGTGAGAATCCATCCGAAGGGGTTGCGATAATTGAAAAAAAGAATCGCGACGCCGATGAGGAAAAAGATGAGCGTAATCCCAAACGCGGAAACTTGGCCGAATACGGGCAGATGCCAACCCCAAAAGGTGTTGGTGACGACGATTTGGTTCATGAGCATATAACCGCCCGCGAGCGCCATGATGACGCCGATAACAAAAAGACCAATCCCGCCCGGTGTGCCGCCTGCGCCGCGTTTCATAGCATTTGCTCCTCTGCGTTGGAACGACAAAATTGTAGTTTGTCTCATATTATAACGCGTGTTCCTCAATAACGCGCGCTGAAAACAAGCCCGCGCCAAAATGCGGACGCATTGCAAAATCACAAAATTCAGCGCGCCCTCGCCAAGTTTCACCCGTTTGTGTTAGCGCGGGCGCATAAATACTTGCGCGAGTAGAATGACGCCGAGCAGCACCAGCAAGAGGGGCCAATACGTTCCCAAGAACGCGAACGCGCCGCGCATGGAACTAAAAAGCAAAAACGCCGCGCCGCTGAGAACGATTAGCGTTCCGCCTATAACGATGCCGTTCCGCAGGTTTCCTTCCATCGCGTGCATCAAAAATAAACCGACGCCAAATAAACCGGGCAGCAAGGTCCACATATACGACCAACTCGCCCAATCGCCGGTCGCGTTTTGCCAATATAAAATCGCGCCGACGCCGCTGACCACTACCGCCGCGACCAACCAGCGCGGCTTGCGCGTCAAGAGCGCCGCCGCTAAAAATACTCCGCCCAAGCCCACCAACAACAGGGGCCAGTTTGATTCATTGAGCGCATAGACGCGCAGCGCGGGAAAAAATTGGAGCGCCAGTAAATACGCGCCGAGTAAAATCAATGTCAGCGCCGCCACCGCGCGTCCCGCCTTGTCGGACATGATGAACCTCCCATTGAGAATGTGTCGTTATTTTCTCACAAAATAGAATTTTTGCGCCGCGCTGCGCAGCGTTTGCCAAGCTTGCAACTTTTACGCGCCGATTTGTGTATAAAGAGTGAACTATGCGCGAAACTCTTACCTTTGCGGCGCCGCGGTTGGCGTGGCGCGCGTCTTTGGCCCGCAGAATGGATGCGCTAAACAAACTCGCCGATGCCGAACTCGTCGCGCGGACCTTGCAGGGCAATCGCGACGCGTTCGGCGAAATGGTGCGACGGCATCAAACGTTCGCGTACAATGTCGCGCTGCGCGTCGTGGGCAATCGCGCCGATGCCTTGGATGTGACGCAAGACGCGTTTGTGCGCGCGTATGATGCGCTCGCGTCGTTCGATGCGACGCGTCCGTTTGCGCCGTGGCTGTCCGCCATTGTAACCAATCTCGCGCTGAATTTTGTACAGCGCAAACGTCCCGCGTTGGAATTACAAGCTGAATTACGCGCGCCGTCGCGCGCTGATCCCGCGCAGCGCGCCCTCGATTCGGAACAACAAGCGCGTGTGCGCGCAGCGCTGCATGAATTGTCGCCGCAATGGCGCGCGGTGATTGAACTGCGGCATTTTCAAGAGATGTCGTATGACGAAATCGCCGCCGCGCTCGAACTGCCAATCAGCGATGTCAAGAGTCACCTCTTTCGCGCGCGCCAAAAACTAAAGCAACTGCTCGAGGCGTCCGAATGAAAACGCATCTCGATTTTACGACGTTGAATTTGTATCTCGACGACGCGTTGGATGCAACCGCCCGCGCGCGGGTGGACGCGCATCTCGCACAATGCGACGCGTGCCGCGCGGAATTGAACGCGCTGCATCAAGTTGCCGACACCTTTGCCGCGTGGCGCAGTGAACCAATCCCGCGCGATGTGAGCGCGCCGGTGATGGCGCGGGTGCGGCAACGTCCTGTCCCCGGTTCGCGCGCGCGGTGGGGCGTTGCGGCGCTGGGCGCCCAAGTCGCATTGATTATTTTGCTGGTCGCGTGGGCTTTGCCGCAGCTCTTGCGCGCGTTGACGGGCGTGAATCTGCCGCCAGCGTTACTGCCTGCATGGAATTGGAAGCTGCCGATGTTTTCCCTGCCCGCGCTGCCGGGGGCGTCGTTTCCCCTGCCCGCGTTATCGCTTTGGATGTGGGGCGCGCTGCTCGCGGGCGCAGTCATTCTGTGGCTCATCGGCAACCGTTTGGTCTGGCGCACGCTTGCAAACAAGCGGGAGGCATTGCAGTGAATTTGGAACAACTCATCGTCCTGATTTTGATTTTGCTGATAACGGGTATCGGTCTCGCCGCGTTGACGCTCTTGTGCGATGTGATACTAATGCGGTTCGTGCGCCGCGCGCGCGCGGCGATTTCGCAACTGCCGCTGCGCGCGTTGATTATCGGCGGCATCAACTTTGTTTTTTTCGGCGTCGTCGGTTTTGTGTTGTTTGCCGTCGCGCAGGAAGCGGAGAACGGCGGCGCGAATGGGATTGCGGGCATCTTGCGTTTGCTCGGCGGCGTAGAAATTTTGGCGTTGGCGTCGTTTCTGATATTGGGTTTGACCGCGAGCGCGCGTTGGGTCGGTGAAAAAATCGCGCCCGAAGCGCACGCGCCGCGCCAAATCATTTCGGGTATTGTGGCGCTCGAACTTGCTTCGCTTGCGCCATTGGTCGGTTGGATTGTGGTCCCGTTCGCCGCAACGCTCATTGGTTATGGCGCGGTGATTGTGGCGTTGGTGCGGAGACGGGAATGAGACAGCGCTTGGGGAAATGTGCGACGCTGCGCCGTTCACAAGTTTGTGAAACGCAATCGAAAATCGAAAATCGAAAATTCAAAATTTGAAATTCAAAAGCGCAAATCAGAAATCAGAAATTTTCGCGGAGGTCGTATGGGTATCGGTATCGGCGATATTACGGCGGTATTTGTAACGCTCGCGGCGGTGGGAGTGGTATTCCCCGGTTTATTGTTGACGTGGTTACTGCTGTTGCCCGCAACCGTAGAACGCGCGCGCGAACGCGTAACGCGCACGCCGTGGCAAGTTTTTTTCCTCGGCGCAATTGCGTTGCTTGGAATGGGGATGCCGCTTACGTTGTTGAACGCGGCGGCAGGGCCACTGCAATTTATCCGCATCTTGAGCGTATTTGTGCTGCTGGCGCTTATGAGCATCGGCGCGGCGGGCGTCGCGGCAATGATGGGCGAACGATTGCGCGGGCAAGGCGTGAATGTGACAACGCCGGGCGCGTTGGTGCGCGGCGCGGTGGCGTTGGAATTTGCAATGGTATTTCCGTTCGTCGGTTGGTTTATTGTTTTGCCGTTGATTGCAATTCTTGCGTTCGGCGCGGCGCTTTTTGCTTTGCTTCGCTGGACTCCGCGCGGCGCGTCCGCCGCAAACGCCCCCGCGCTGGGCGATGCGCGCCAAGCGACATAACTCGGGCCTGACTTTTTTTTTATGAAGCGTCGTCAATTTCTCACGTTGAGCGGCATCGCCGCCGCATCCCTCGCCCTGAGCGCGTGCGCGCCCGCGCGCGAAATCGTCAAACGCACGCGTGGCGGAAATGAATTTGTCGTTACGCCGCGCGCGTCCGCTGAAAATTGGCGTGTGTTGGAACGTTTGACGTTTGCGCCGCGCGCCCAAGAAGTTTTGCGCGTGAATGAAATTGGACGCGACGCGTGGCTCGAAGAACAGCTTGCGCCGGAAACGCTCGACGATTGGGAATGTGATTCGCGCACGCGCGGCATGGATACGTTGTGGATGGACGCGGACCTTGCCCTGAATGTGCGGACGGAAGGCATCAAGCCCGAACTGCAAGGCGCGCGTGTTTTGCGCGCGGTGTATTCCAAACGCCAACTCTATGAGAACGTCGTCGAATTTTGGAGCGACCATTTCAGCATTTCGATTGACAAGTTCGATTGTCTCTGGCTCAAAGGCGTGGACGACCGCGAAGTGATTCGCAAACACGCGTTCGGCAATTTCGCGGATTTGTTGTGGGCGTCCATGCACTCGCCCGCGATGCTGCATTATCTGGACAATCAAGATAATTTCGCGCACGCGCCGAATGAAAATTATGCGCGCGAATTGTTGGAGCTGCATTCGCTTGGCGTGGACGCGGGCTATACACAGCGCGATGTGCGTGAAACGGCGCGCGCCTTGACGGGGTGGACGGTGAATCAAGGTTGGCGGCGCGGGCGTTTCGAGTTTAATGCGGCGCAGCATGACGCTGGCGCGAAAACGATTTTGGGCGCGGCGCTTGCGGCGGGCGGCGGGGAACGCGATGGCGAGCAAGTGTTTCACGCGATTCTGGCGCATCCGGCGCTGCCGCGTTTTATTGCGCGTAAATTGACGCGGCGTTTTGTGGCGGACGCGCCGCCGCCGGCGTTGGTGGAACGCGTCGCGCAAACATTTACGCAAACGCGCGGCGATATCAAAGCCGTGTTGCGCGCGATGTTTGATGCGGATGAATTTCGGAACGCGCCGCCAAAATATAAACGTCCGCTCGATTTTGTCGCGGGCGCGCTGCGGCAATTGGACGCGGAAACCAATGCGGGCGCGCCGATTCAGGACGCGCTGACGCGAATGGGGCAGCCGTTATTTCAATGGACGACGCCGGACGGTTTTCCCGACACGACAAACGCGTGGAAAAACAATCTGCTCCCGCGTTGGCAGTTTGCGCTTGCGCTGGCGACAAACGAATTGCAAGGCACGCGCGTAGCGTGGGAAAATTTGGCGCATGTCGCAAACGATGCTTCCTTTGTCGGCGCGTTGCAGGGATTCAGTACGCGGCTGCTCGGCTTTGAGTTACCCAAGGATGTTGCGGACGAGCTGCAAGCGCAGTGGCGCAATTTGGATACGGATTTGATTCTGCCGTCTGCGCTCGCGCTCGTGTTGGCGTCGCCGCAATACCAGTGGAAATGAAAAAATTTCAGATTTCAGATTTTTGATTGCAAATTGAAATGCGGCAAATCTGAAATCTCAAATCTTAAATTTGAAATGATAACGCGTCGTACGTTTCTCCAATCCGCGCTTGCGGGTTTGAGTTGTAGCGTATTTCCCGGCTGGATGCCGCGCCTAGCGTTCACGCCGCAAAATGCTGCGCCGCGCGGCGATGTGTTGGTGTGTTTGTTTTTGCGCGGCGCGGCGGATGCGCTCAACATTGTTGTGCCGTATGGCGAGGCCGAATATTATCGCCAACGTCCGACGATTGCGGTGGCGCGTCCCGATGATGGACGATTCGACTCGTCGCTGCGCGCGATGGATCTTGACGGATTTTTTGGACTGCATCCCGCGCTCGCGCCGTTATTGCCCGCGTGGCAGCAAAAGGAATTGGCGTTTGTACATGCGTGCGGCGCGCCGGATGAATCGCGCTCGCATTTTCAAGCGATGGAATTGATGGAGCGCGGCGTTGAAGCGGTCAGCGGGCCGGCGTCGGGTTGGCTCGGACGACATCTCGCGTCGCTGGATACGCAAAACAATTCGCCTTTGCGCGCATTGAGCATCGGCGAACGCGTGCCGCGTATGTTGCATGGCAATGTGCCTGCGACGGCCTTGCGTTCGATTGCGGATTTTCATCTCAAGGGTAATGGCGCGGCGACGCTGGAAATGCAGCGCGCGCTCGCGCGTTTGTATGCCGACGACGCGTTGTTGGGCGCGAACGGACGCGAAACATTGGACACGCTCGCGTTGATTGCAAAATTAAACGCGACTCAATACACCCCGCGTCGCGGCGTGCAGTATCCCGATTCGGAATTGGGCATGGGGTTGAAACAAATTGCGGCGCTGCTCAAAGCAGAGGTCGGTTTGGAAATCGCGTGCGTGGATGTGGGCGGTTGGGACACGCACGTCGCGCAAGGGGGCGGGGAAGGCGCGATGGCGGAACTTTTGCGCGATGTGGGCGCGTCGCTTGCGGCGTTTTACGCTGACGTGCGCGCGGATTCAGGCAAATTGAGCATTGTGGTCATGTCGGAATTCGGGCGGCGCGTGCAAGAGAATGGCGGTTTGGGCACGGACCATGGACACGGCAGCGTAATGTGGTTGTTGGGCGGCGGGATGCGCGGCGGGCGCGTGCATGGTGAATGGAACGGATTGCAGCCCGAGGCGTTGTTCGAGGGGATTGATTTAGCGGTGACGACCGATTATCGCAATGTGTTGGGCGAGATTTTGTTCAAGCGTCTCGGCAATCCAAATTTGGATGCCGTGTTTCCGAATTATCGCGTAACAATGCGCGGCGTGACGCGTTGAAAAAAATTGGGTCCCAGATTGGGCTGCGATATTTTGGATGTCACGCTGCCAAGCGCGGCGTCTAAAATGAAACGGGGTCTGTTTTTGGCAGACCCCGTTTTTTTTTACCGAATGTTGACGTTGAGAATCAGGGAACGGTCTGCGACGGTGCAGCCGCCATACGAACCTGCGACATAGACTTGGATTTTGTGCGCGCCGCTCGAAATGTTCTTGCGCCACCCGTTCATTGTCACAGTCAAACCGCTCGGCACAATTTTGTTGGCGGCGTCGCCGTCGCCAAATAATTGATACAAGCCGGGCGTCAAGAGATTGTTGTTGGTCGTGTTGTTGTCGAGATAGATTTTTCCGATGCAATAGGCGTATTGCCCGGAATTATCGGGTTGGAGAAAGGAACTCCACACGGCTTGGACATCCGCTTTTTTGCCGCTCGGCACATCAAAACTGACTTCGTTCACGAGAAACTCTTGATTGGCGTCAATGTTGATATAGGTATTGGACGAAGTTGCGGCAAGCCGCACCTGACCCGCTTTCCACAAGGCGCTGACTGCATCCGTATCTGCGAGCGCAACGGCGCCGCCGCCCAAGAGCGCGAACACAAGGCCAAAAATAAAAAGGTGCCAAACCTTGAGATTGCCGTTCAATACGTTCCGCATGAACCCCTCCTTGAGGTTGAATCTGCGGCAGACGGTCGTCGTCTGTCGCGTTGGATTGTGTGCCGCAGGCGGCGGAGGATGTGAAACTTGCCGGAGAGCATCGCGATTTACAAATCTATCCGGCGCCGGGTTTTGGTAAGGTACCGTGGTCGCAAGTCAAGCGTCAAAGCAAACCGCGCGGCAAGGCGCCGACGGTTATTTACTGAACGGAGCGATTTTACTTTATTTTTTTCAGAAAGGAAACCGCGAATTTTTCAGATTCATGGCGGTTGAAACGGTTGGGGTGGGTTCCGCATTGGGCGCGTCCACTGTTTCCGTCAACGTCGTATCCGCCGAAACCCAACAGTCGCCCACCGAACCATCGGGACACAGCACGCGCCACCACGTCGCATCGGCATTCGTGACGCCGGTGACTTGGACCGTTTGTCCTGTGTACACGCCGCCGACGATATCGTATTGCACGCCGGGACCTTTGCGAATGTTAATGTCCTGTTTCGCGCGCACATATTTTACAGCGGTCGCTTTGGTCGGAAAGGTGGACGCGGCATTGGGCGTGACGGTGACGGGAATTGGCGTGTCGCTCAAGACGCGCGTCCGAGTAGCGGATGCGGTGGGCGCGCTGGCAGAGCCGTTTGATTCCGGCGTCGCGGTGACGACAATGATGATGGGCGTCGGCGCGGGCGGCTGCAAGGCGGCGCAGCCGCTGCCCAATAGCAAAAGGGTCAAAGCGTACAGAAATTGACGCATAGCGCTCCTATGGACAAAAGGATATTTTTCAAGACGCCCCAAGCGCGCGTTTTGTTCCGCGCGCCGCGCGAAGAAAAAAAAGAACCCCGTGAAATCGCGGAACGATTGCGTGGGGTTCGGGCGGTGACTCTTGGGTGCGGCGACGTTTAGCGTTTGCGCGGGCGCAAGCCGCCGTCGTCTAGCAAATCGCGCGGCAGATCTGCATCGTCGTCATTTTCATCTGCATCGTCTTGGTCGTCAAGCTCTTGGAGGAGCAGCGTTTCTTCTTCGTTTTCAAGACCAATGTCCACGAGCAGCATTGCGGACCCGTTGGCAAATTCAAGTTCGTCCAGGGCATCTTGCGCGATTTCGGCGGCGACCTCGTCAGCGCCTTGAATCACGGCGACGAGCGCGCGGCGCGCTTCTTTGCCGCCGATTTGACCGAGCGACGTGAGCGCCGCGTTCGAGACGTCACGGTCGGCGTCCTCGACCAATTCAATCAGCCGTGGCACGGCGGCTTGAAATTCCAATTCGCCCACCGCGCGCGCGGCTTCAAAGCGCAGCTGCGGGTCGGGCGAATACAATTCTTGCGCGGCGATGCGTTTCCAATATGGGTCGGCGCTGCGTCCCATCGCAAATACGGCGGTCGCGCGCATTGCCGCGTCGTCGCTGGCGTACGCCGAAGTGATAATGTCGCGCACCGTTTCGTTGCCGAGATAGGCGACGGATTCAATCGCGCGGCGGCGCACCAACGCGTCGTCATTGCTGCGAATGACCGCGAGCAGCGCGGTTTCGATTTCGTCGCCCAGCGCGGCGGGCGCGCGTTTGGTTTCCGCCAGCAAAAGAAAATGGCCGAGGCCTTCGGCGGCGGCCGCGCGTACGCGCGCGGCGGGGTCGCTGCGGAGCGCGCCAATCAATTGGGTCGCGAGCGCGACGTCGTCTTCTTCCCACAAGCCATGAATGGCGTTGGCGCGCACGTCCGCGTTTTCGTCGTCGAGCAAGTAGCGAAAGATGCGCGAAAAGTCGGCTTCGATGCGCTCTTCGGCGAGTTCCGCCAACGCCTGCGTCAGGCGCGCGCGTTTCGCGGCGGCGAGGGTTTGCCAGACGGCGGCAAATTGCTGCATTTCTTGACGGTTCAAATCGGACAAGGCAAACAAGAGCGAAGGCGACAGCGAGAGCTCGTCGCTTTGCAAATAACGCAGCGCGGATTTGAAATCCGTATCTAAGATGCGTTCCGGGCGCTGTTTCATCCCTTCGGTCTTTCTAGCAACGGACATAATTTTACGCATGTCATTTGGTCAAAATTATAGCACAAAGCTTACAGCGCGCGGCGGGGAATTTGCGCGGTTGGGGCATCCCCCAAAGTTGAATATAATAGCAGCGTTTG
>Ga0226835_1000642_pt1 | contig 31788 bp, 28 predicted proteins | sample LAC_MetaG_1_FD_163627 | JGI IMG/M metagenome (GOLD analysis project Ga0226835, IMG submission 163627) | Anaerobic ammonium oxidizing microbial communities from anammox membrane bioreactor (MBR) in UC Berkley, California, United States -... | ecosystem: Engineered > Bioreactor > Anaerobic >...
CGCCTGGGACCGGTGGTGCTGCGCCCGGGCCTGCAGCTGCGCGGGCGGGTGGTGGAGGAGGGGGGGGTGGGGGTGGCCGGCGCCCAGGTGAGCGGTGGACCCGGGGACAGCCTGCTGGGCGAAAGCTTCTCGGTGCGCTGCGACGCCGAGGGGTGGTGGGAGGTGGCGGATCTCGATCCGGGTGAGGAGTGGGTGCTGCGCGCCAGCGCACCCGGCTACGCCCCCGCCCGTCGCATCAAGCTGCCCCAGCCGCCGCCGGCGATTCTGGAGATCACCCTGCAGCGCGGCAAGCGGATCAAGGGCCGGGTTGTGGCGGCGGAGGGCGGCGATCCGGTGGGAGGTGCCGAGGTCACCGCCGACCTCCTGGCCAGCCGGGAGGCGGGCGGGGTGGCCAAGGTGATGACTTCCGAGCGCATCACCCAGGCCGAGGCGGATGGCAAGGGGGAGTTTCTCCTGGAGGGGCTGCCCCGGGAGGGGACCGTCACCGTGGAGGCGACGGCGCCCTCCTTCGTACCCCGCAGTGTGGAGGTGGACCTTTCCGCCCACGACGAGGCGAGCCCCCTCACCCTTCCTCTCTCCCCCGCCAAGGATATCGCTGGCAAGGTGCTGGGGCCCGACGAGCGCCCCATGCCCGGCGTGATGGTGAGCTGCGAGCCGGCAGTGCGAGAGATGGTCATGTTCGGCGGTACCCGACGGCAGTCGGTGTCCGGTCCGGAGGGCGCCTTCCGCTGCCCGGACCTGGCAGAGGGGAGCTACGAGGTGACCGCCACCGTGGACGACGGCGGCTCGGCGCGGGAGGTGGTGGAGGCCGGCAGGCGAGACGTGGTGCTGCGCCTCAGGCGCCCCGGCGCGGTGGAAGGGCGAGTGCTGGGAGAGGACGGTGGACCGGTGGCGGGAGCCAAGGTGACGGTGTTTGCCGGTGGCCAGAGCCGGGAGGGAGCCAGCGACGAAACCGGGGGATTTCGCGTGGACCAGGTGCCGGCGGGGGAGGCGAGGGTGCAGGCCCGGGCCTCCGGCTTCACCCCCGGGGGAACCCGGGTCACCGTGGCGTCGGGGGAGGTGACCCGCACCGAGATCACCCTCAAGCGGGGGGGCGTGGTGGCAGGACGGGTCAAGGGACTCTCGGGCGACGAGCTGCGGCGCTGCCGGATCACCGCCGGCCAGGCGAGCGCTGCCGCCCGCCCGGACGGCAGCTTCCGCCTGGAGGGGGTGGCCCTGGGTGCCAGCCAGGTACGCGCTTTGGTGCTGCCGGAGATGAAGATCCGCGAGGCGGTGGTGGAGGTGCGGGCGGAGGTTGAGGCCGAGGTGGAGTTCGACTTTGCCGAGGGAACGCGCCTCTTTGGCACCGTGCGGCGGGGCGGGCGGCCGGCCGCGGGGGTGACGGTGACGGCTACCCTGGTGGGATCCCGGAGCCAGGGCAGTACGGTGACGGACCAGCAGGGGGCGTGGGCGCTGGAGGGGGTGAAGCCGGGCGAGGTGGAGCTGGCGGTGCTCAACGAGCGGGGGGAAGTGGTGGTGGTGGAGCGCCATCACCTGCGCCAGGCCACCCGGGTGGACCTGGAGATCCCTGACGGCTCCCTGAGCGGCCGGGTGATCGCCGCCTCGACTCGCCACCCCATCGTGGGGGCGACGGTGACCCTGGAGCGCGCCGGCGCGGTGCTCCGGCGCCTCACCACCGATGCTGACGGGGCCTTCGTTGCCCGCGAGCTGGCCACCGGCGAGTACCGTGTGCGGGCCAGCGCCCAGGGGTACAGCCCCGAGGAACGGGCGGTGGAGGTGCGCTGGGGGGTGGGAGGTGAAGTCACCGTGCCGCTGCAGGTGGCGGACGAGCTGGTGCTGCGGGTGCACGAGGCGGACGGTTCCCCTGCCAGATCCGTGGTGGTGGCGGCGGCGCGGGGCGGGATGGGGGAGGAACCCATCATGGCGGCGTGCGACAGCGAGGGCCGGGCGCGTCTGGCGACCCTGCCGCGGGGGTCCTACGTGGCCCTGGTGCAGGGGCAGGGAGTGGCGCTGCTGCGGCTGGCCGTGCCCTCCCCGGAGCTGCTGGTGACCCTGGCGCCCGCCGCCACCCTGGTGGTGGAGCTCCCGCGCGAGGCCGGCCCGGTTCGCCTGCAGGTGGTATCCGAGGAGCTGGGGGAGGCGGTGCCCACCCTCTTGGGCCTGGCCCGGGTGCGCCAGGGTTGGATGGAGGTGGCGGGGATGCAGATGATGCGGCTGCCGCCCGGCAGGTACCGGGTGGAGGTGGAGCGCTCCGGCCAGGTGCGCGCCTACCCGGTCACCCTCACCCCCGGCGCCCCGGTGCGGGTGGCGGTGGAGTAACCGCGCGCCTTTACACCACCTGGGCGCAGGGGAAGGGGGCCTCGAAGTCCACGCTCTTGGCCCGCATGAAGGCCTTCAGGGCGGGGAAGAACAGCTCCGGCCGCTCCAGGTAGACCACGTGCCCCGCCTCGGGCACCAGCAGCCAGCGGGAGTTGGGGAAGATGTCCAGCATCTTCTTCTGGGCCCACAGGGGAATGGCGCGGTCCTGGGCGCCCGGCATGACGAGGGTGGGGGTGGTCACCGCCCGGTAGGCGGGCATGCGCTCCTCGAGCCGGCCGAAGTACTCCTCCTGCGCCTCGGTGAGCCGGATCAGGCAGTGCAGGTCATTCTGGTAGCGCTCCCTGAAGCGCTGCCGCATGGGCTCCAGGCCCGCTCGGGTGAGGCGGCGCACGAAGGGTTCGCCGAAGATCTTCTCGTACATGTACTCGGTGTAGAGGTCGAAGCGCTCCGGTCCCTCGCGGTAGAAGCGCAGGGAGATGGCCTCGTACTGCTCGAACAGCTCCTCCTGGGAGAGGATGATCCCCGACAGGGTGAGGGTGTGGAGGCGGTGGTGGAACTGGCGGGCGTGCTCGATGGCGATGAAGCCACCGTAGGAAATCCCCATGGAGTGGATCCTGGCGATCCCCAGCTCATCCATGATGGTGTCCAGGTAGGCGGCGATGCGGGTGATGGAGTAGGGGGCGTCGGGCTTGGAGGACTCCCCCTGGCCCGGGTAGTCGTAGAGAAGGACGTCGTACTCATCATGAAGCTGCGGCAGGAAGCCATACCACGCCTTGGTGGACATGGCCAGGCCGTTCAAGAGCACCACCGCTTCGCGGCTGCCGTCGCCGAAGTACTCGTACCAGATGTCCCAGCCGTCGGGGTGCACGTAGCCGCTGCGGGTGGGGGTGCGGGGTGGGGCAGCCACGGGACCTCCTCCTCGTGGGGCGGGCCGGGGGATTGCCCCGGCCCGCCGCCGGCGAATCTCCTAGGAAGCGGGCTTCAAGACGGTACAGACGCTGGCGCAGATGGGTCCGCCGATGTTGAAGGTGGCGGCCACCCGGGCATTGGGTACCAGCAGCTCGGCGGGCACCTTGCCCAACAGCTGCCAGGCGCACCACCCCACCATGGCGACCCCGGTGGCACCGATGGGGTGCCCCTTGGCAATCAGCCCCCCGGAGGTGTTGATGGGGCACTCCCCGCCCACCGAGGCCTTGCCCTCGTTCCAGTAGGTGGCGCCGCGGCCGTAGGGAGCCTTGCCCAGCACCTCGGCGGCGATGGCGGCCATGACGGTGAAGCAGTCGTGCACCTCGGCCACGTTGACGTCGGCGGGGGTGACCCCGGCCATCTGGTAGGCCCTGTTCATGGCGGCAAAGGCCCCGGCTGGACGCAACACGTCCCGCACTCCCTTGCGCAGGGGGTCAGTGGCCTGGGCGTAGCCGGCCAGCTCCACGCAGTCGGCCCTGGCCACCCCCAGCCGCCGGAGCCCCTCCTCGGTGGCCAGGATCATGGCGGCGTAGCCGTCGGAGATCTGGGAGCAATCGTAGGTCTTCAGCGGCAGCCCCTCCACCACGTAGCGGTTGATCCCCTCGATCCGCATCACCTCCTCGAGGGTCGGCTGCACCTTCTGCATCTGGGCGTAAGGGTTGTACTTGGCGTTGCCGTACTCGATCACGGCGATCTGCGCCAGCTGCTCCTCGCTCACCCCGTGGGTGTCCATGTAAAGCTTCATCACTTCGGCGAAGATGTGGGGGAAGACGTACACCTTGCCCTCCCGCTCGGCGGGGTGGGAGAAGTACCCCAGGGCCTTGCCCACCGCCTTGCCGTCCATCTTCCCCTCGTTGTCCCGCATCTTTTCAAACCCCACCGCGATGCCCACCTCCCCCAGGCCGAGGAGGAGCTTGTGGGCCACTGAAAGGATGGCCTGGCCACCGGTGGCGCAGGCGTTCTCCACCGACTCGATGGGCTTGGCGGCCATCCCCGGCACCTCGGCCAGGAGACCCGAGAGCAGCCCCTGCTCGTTGAGGGAGATGTTGCAGACGGCTCCCACCGAGCCCACGTCGATGACCGAGGGCTCGACCCGGATTTCGGCGCACACCCCCTGGGTGGCCTGGGCGATGATCTCGGGAACCGAGAGTGCACCCAGCTTGCCGAACTTGGACTGGTGGTAGGCGGCGATGTAGATGGGTTTGTTCATGTCATCCTCCTGACTGCCCGTCTGCTGGCGCGCCGGCGCTGCGGCCCCGGGGCAGTTGCCGGTGCAACCGTAGCAAGAAACCGCCCTCCGCGCCTAGGCGGAAACCGTCCGTTCACGTCTCTCCTCCGTGCCCGCACGCCGGCTGCCCGTAGCGGGTCGCCAGCTCCCCCTTCACCACCTTGCCGTAGGGCGTGCGGGGCAGCTCCTCGACGAAAACGAAGTCATTGGGAATCTTGTACTTCGCCAGGCGTTCCCGGAGGAAATCGGCGAGCTCCTCGCCCCGCAGCGCGGTCCCCGGCCGCACCACCACGAAGGCCACCCCCACCTCCCCCCAGGTGGGGTGGGGCACGCCGATGACCGCCGCGTCCTGCACGCCGGGGTGCTGCAGCAGCTCCCCCTCCACCTCGGCGGGGTAGACGTTGACCCCGCCGGAGATGAACATGTCCTTGGCGCGCCCGGCGATGTAGAAAAACCCCTCCTCGTCGACCCGGGCCAGGTCGCCGGTGTGGAACCACCCCTCGGCGTCGCGGCTGGCAGCGGTGGCTTCGGGGTTGCGCCAGTAGCCGGCGGAGACGTGCGGCCCGCGGAAGACCAGCTCCCCCACCTCCCCCGGCGGGAGGGGGCGATTCTCCCCGTCCACCACCCGGGCCTCGGTGAACATCAGGGGCTTGCCGATGGAGCCGGCCTTGCGCAGGGCGTCCTCGGAGGTCATGGCGAAGCAGTTCACCCCCACCTCGGTGAGGCCGTACCCCTGGCGCAGCACCACCCCTCGCCGGCGGTAGGTCTCCACCAGGTACACCGGCAGGGGCGCCCCCCCGGAGATGAACCAGCGCACGTGGGAGAGATCGACGGTGGCAAACTCGGGGGCCTCGGCCAGCAACTTCCAGATGGTCGGCACCCCCAGCACCACCGTGCAGCGCTCCCGCTCGATGGTGCGCCACACCTCGGCGGGGTCGAACCCCCGGAGGAGGGCGATGGTCCCCCCGGCCACCACGATGGGAACCAGGAAAGCCCCCAGTCCCCCGGCGTGGTAGAGGGGGGTGAAGACAGGGGATACGTCATCCTCCCGCAACCCCCAGCAGGCCACGGTGTTGTAGCCGTTCCAGGCGACCATGCGGTGGGGAATCATCACCCCCTTGGGCGTGCCGGTGGTGCCGGAGGTGTAGAGCAGGCAGTAGAGGTCCTCGGGGGCGCAGGGCGCAGAGGGGGTGAAGGGCTCGGCGGGCAGCACCTCCGCGTAGCGGGCGTGGGCCGCGGCGGCGGGTTGGTCGAAGGCGATCCAGTGGGGAATGTCCGGGAGGCTCCTCATCAGGGCGAGCACCGTCGGGGCGCAGGCCTCCTCGTACATCACCGCGGCCACCTCGGCGTCGCGCAGGATCTTTTCGAGTTCGTGGGCGGTGGCCCGCGTCGACAGCGGCACCAGCACCACTCCCGAGCGACCGGCGGCGAAGAAGGCCTCCAGGAACTCCACGCGGTTGTGGGACAGCACCGCCACCCGCTCCCCGGGGCCGAGCCCGAGGTACCGCCGCCACAGGGCGGCGCAGCGCCCGGCCCGGCGGGAGAGTTGGGCGTAGGTCAGGCGCTCCCCGGTGGGCACCCAGACCAGCGCCGGGCGCTCGGGGGTCAGCCGCGCCCGCTCCCCCAGCACGTCACCGTGCAGCACGGCACCCCTCCGGTGGCGGTCCCAACTTCACGGCGCCGGCTCTCCGAGCACCCCCCGCAGGGCGGCCAGAAACGCCTGGGGGCACTCCACCTGGGGCACGTGGCCGCAGCGGGGGATGGTGGTGAGGCGGGCGCGGGGCAACTCTGCCGCCAGGCGCCGGGCGTAGTCCAGGGGCATGAGGCGGTCCGACTCCCCCCACAGTAGCTCCACCGGCACGGTGACCTCGTGCAGGCGGTCGTCCAGCAGATGGCGGCCCATGGTGGCGGCGGTGGCGGCAAAGCGCCCCAGTGGCCCCGAGCGGGCCTGGCGCACGATGTCGTCCAGCACGAAGTCGGGCACCGGCGGGCTGCCCGGATCGCGGGTGGCGGCCACGGTGGCCCGCGCCTCCTCCCGGGTGGTGGGGATCACCTTCACCTCCGTGTTTTGCCCGCGGATGGCTCCCCCCGACACCACCACCACCCGCTCCACCCACTCCGGGTGCCGGTGAGCCACCAGCAGGGCCATCCAGCCACCCAGGGAGTTGCCCACCAGCACGACCGGCCCGGTGCCGGCCTCCCGCTCCACCACCGCCTCCACTCCAGCCAGCACCTGCCCGGTGTCGATGGGCCCGGTGCGGGGGGCGCTGCGCCCGTGGCCGGCCAGGTCGGGGATGACGAGGGTGTACTGGCCGGTCAGCTCCCGCGCCACCCGCGCCCAGGTGCCCGCCTGGTCCCCGGCGCCGTGGAGCAGCACCAGGGTGGGTCCCTCTCCCCCCCGCCACACCACCTGGGGGCCGGCGGGGGAATCCACCGTGGAGGCCGCCAGCCCCGCCCTGGCCAGGGCCCGGCGGGAGGACCACTCCAGCACGGTGAGGGGGCGCTTGAACATGAAGAAGGCGCCGGCGACGCCGGCGAGAATCAAACCGCCACCCACCGCCACGGCCGCTGCAGTCCAGGCCTTCACGGCAACCCCCTCTCAGGCCCAGCGGAGGGCCGCCGCGGCCTGGTTGTACCCTACCCCGGAGCCCACCAGCACCACCAGGTCCCCGGCGTGCAGCTTCCCCTTCTCCACCGCGTCGTGCAGCGCCATGGGGATGCAGGCAGACCCGGTGTAGCCCCACTTTTCCATGACGGTGTGGGTCTTCTCCAGGGGCAGGCCCAGCTCCCCCATCACCAGTTCGATGGAGGGCTTGCGCACCTGGGTGAAGATGATGAGGTCCACCTCGGAAAGGGCGAAGCCGGTGGTTTCCGCCAGCCGGCGAACGAGCCGCGGCCACCCCTCATGGTTGATCTCCGGCGGGTAGCGCTCCAGCATCTTGACTGCCGTGCGCCCCGCCTGCACCGACTCCACGCTGGCCGGCTCGAAGGTGCCCCCCGAGTACAGCCCCCAGTGGCGGTGGTACTCTCCCCCCGCCTGAAAGGCGGCCCCCAGGAACCCCGGCTCGGGGCCGGGGCGCAGCACCGCCGCCCCGGCGCCGTCGCCGTAAAAGAAGATCATCGGGTCGTCGGGGGAGGCCAGCTTGTGCATCAGGTACACCCCCACCACCAGCACGGTGCGGATGGCCGGGTTGGTGGCGATGATCCCCGCGCCCGCCGCCAGGGCGGTGGGAAAGGAGGCGCAGGCGCACCCCACGTCGAAGGTGCCGGCGTTCACCGCCCCGAGCTTGTGCTGCAGCACCACCGAGGTGGCGGGGGTGATGTAGTCGGGGGAGTCGGTGCCCAGGATGATGAGGTCCACCTCCTCCGGGGCGATGCCGGCGCCCTCCAGGGCGCGGCGGGCGGCAGGCAGGGCGACGTCCGAGGTGGCCCACTCCTCCGGGGCCCAGAAGCGGGTGAGGATGCCGGTGGAGGCCTCCATCTTGTCCACGAACTCGGGAAAGCGCGCCTCGAAACGCTCCTTGAGTTCGCGGTTGGGGACCTCTCGGGGTGGCAGGAACATGCCGGTGGAGACGATCTGCGCGAAGCGCGTCATGGCTCGATCCTCTCCCTCACGTGCCTACTACCAGGCCGCCGTCCACCGACAGCACCGCACCAGTGATGAAGGAAGCGGCGTCGGAGGCGAGGAACACGTAGGCGTTGGCGATGTCCACGGGTTGCCCCATGCGGCCGATGGGGGTACGGGCCACCATCCCCTCCAGCACCTTCTCGGGCATGGCGGCGAGGATTTCGGTGGCCACGAACCCGGGCGCCACGGCATTCACGCGGATCCTGTACCGCCCCAGCTCCCGTGCCCACACCCGGGTCATGCCGATGACCCCGGCCTTGGTGGCCACGTAGTTGGTCTGGCCGAAGTTGCCATACAGCCCCACCACCGAGCTGGCGTTGAGGATGACGCCGCCGCCCCCGGCGATGAGGTGGGGCACCACGGCGCGAGTGCAGTTGAAGACGCCCCGCAGGTTGACTCCGATGACCGCCTCCCACTGCTCGTCGCTCATCACGCTCAGCACCTGCCCGTCCTTGTACTTGACCAGCTGGCCGTCGCGCACGATGCCGGCGTTGTTGACCAGCACGTCCACCCGCCCCCAGCGCTCCAGCACCGCGGCCAGCGCCGCGGCCACGGATGAGGCGTCAGCCACATTGACGGCGTCAAACGCCCCTTCCCCGCCGGCGGCGGCAAGCTCCGGTACCAGCGCCTCCCCCCGCGCCGCGTCGACGTCCCAGGCGGCGATCCGGCACCCCTCGGCGGCAAAGCGCAGCGCCGTGGCGCGGCCGATGCCCGCCGCGGCACCGGTGACGATGACAACCCTCCCCTCGAGGCCAGTTTCGAGAGCCATGTGGAGTCCCTCCTGCCCCGCCGGGCGGGGCAACGCGGGGGAAAGGGCGGCGGCCCTTTCCCCCGCGTCATCGTCAGAATGAGTAGCGCAGGCCGAGCTGGATCTCCCGGCCGGCAAAGGTGGCGGCGTACTTGCCGAAGTTGGGGTTCCTGACGTAGGGCGCGGTGCGGTTGGTGACCGTGGGGCCGGAGAGGAACTCCGCCGAGTCCACGGTGTTGACGTTGTAGTTGGTGTGGTCGAAGAGGTTGAAGGCCTCGGCAATGACCTCCAGGGTACCGGCGTCGGCGATGGTAAAGCCCTTGGTCAGGCGCAGGTTCACCGAGCGGTAGATGGGGCCCTCCATGGAGTTGCGCTTGATGCCGGCGGGCCGGTCGGAGTTCTTGCCGTCGCCGTTGTAATCGTACCCCAGGCGGTGGGTCCACGGCTGGCCGGTGCCATACTCCAGCACCGGCGCCACGGTGATCTGCCACGGCAGGCGGAATACCCCGGTGGCGACGAAGCGCATGCGCTCGTGCCCGCGAGCCCGCCCCCACTCACCGTCGGGGTTGGCCGGGTCGGAGGGGTAGCCATCGGGGAAGGCCGGAGAGAAGTCGTCGGAGAGGTTCTTCTTGTCGGCGAAGGTCACCGAGGCGGTGACGATGTGGCCACCCTTCAGCACGCCATTGAGGGACGCCACCAGCGCCTTGTACCTGGAGCGCCCCTCGTTGCCGTAGACGTTGATTTGGTTCCAGGCTGGGTTCAGGCGCACGGGGTTGGCGTTGCCGCCGAAGTTGCGGTCGCGGATGAAGATCTCCTTCTTCCCTTCGACGTAGATCCCCTCGATGTCGGCATAGAGGCCGGTGGATCCCAGCTTCTGGGTGAACCCCAGGGTGAACTGGTCGGATTCGGGGGCCTCCAGCTGGTTGGCGATGAGAGAGGCGTTCTTGGCGAGCAGGATGCCGGTGTTTTCAGGATTGTTGGGATCCAGCCAGAACGCCGGGGGCAGGCCCAAGAGCGCACCGTTGAGGCGGGTCAGCAGCACCCGCCCGGTGACCCCGTTTTGCTGCAACTCGGTGAAGGCGGGAACCAGCAGGTAGCGGCCGGTGAAGCGCCCGGCACCGCCCCGCATCACCGAGGTGCCGCGCCCGGTCACATCCCACGAGAACCCCAGACGCGGCTGGACGTTGTCGGTGTCCCGCTTGCGCTTTTCGGTGATCAGGGGATGCTGGAAGCCGGGGTTGTTGCCCTTCATGTCCAGGTCGTACCGCACCCCGAGGCTCAAGGTCAGACCGGGGGCGGCGGTCCAGTCATCCTGGACGAACACCCCGTAGAGGGTGTTCTTGATGGTGGCGTCGCCGGAGCCCACCCCGTAGTTGTAGGCCAGGGGCAGGGCCCGGGAGTCGCCCACGTACACCATGAGGCCGTACTTGAAGACGGGAAAGTCGAAGCGGTCATCGATGCGAGTGATGGTGGCGCCGGCCTTGATGCCATGGTTGCCCTTGAAGAGACGGAACGTCTCCCGGATCTCGTACTGGGTGTCGTCGCCCAGCAAACCTGCGGATTCGTTGGCGCCGGTGCGCAGCGTCACCCCGGAGGAAAACCACTCCCCCATGGAGGTCGAGTTGCCGATATTCTCGTACTTGCGCCGGCCCAGCTGCAGACGCAGCTCGTTCAGCATCTCCGACGAGATCACCCAGATGTGCTCGCCGGTGAGGTTCCAGTTGTCGCGCCGCACTTCCAACCCGTTGGCGGGGGAGCGCACCCCCCCGTCAATGCCGACCCGGAAGTTCTCCTCCCGGTAGCGCTCGAACACCAGCCGCCCGGAGAGGCGCTGGCCCTCGCTCAGGATGTAGTCCAGCGCCGCGAAGCCCAGCGTCTGGTCGAAGGGGTGATCGACGTCGGCGGCCTGGCTGGTGAAGGCGCCCTTGGGCCGGAAGAGGGCGATGTTGTCCTCATTGATCTGTTCGGCGGACACGAAGTAGTGGATGCGGTCGCGGGTGACCGGGCCGCCGAGGGTGAACCCGAACTGGGTCCGCTTGTAGGGCAGGTTGTCCTGCTCCAGCGCCCCCGGCTCCCGCAGCTCGTCGGCGCGGTAGAAGCCGAACACCGAGCCGGCGAGGTCGTTCCCCCCGGAGCGGGTGACGATGGACAGCGCCCCCCCCGCCGACTGGCCGATCTCGGTATCGAAGCGGTTGGTGATCACCCGAAACTCGCGGATGGCGTCCTGGGAAAAGCGTGCCCGCGCCAGCCCCAGGGAGGGGTCGGTGAAGTCCACCCCGTCCACCATGATGGTGGCCTGGGAGGCGTTCCCACCGGCCCCCAGCACGGGGGTCGATTCGATATACCGGAATGTGCCCCGCTCCCGGGCCACCCCGGGGGCGGTGAAGGCGAGTTTCTGGAAGTCACGGTCGGGCACCGGCAGGTAGGCGATCTGCTCGGGCACGATGGTGGTGGAGGAGTCGGTCTTGAAGACGTCCACCACCGGCGCCGTGGCGGTCACCACGATCTCCTCCTGGCGCGCCTCCTGCAGCGTGACCTGCAGCCGGGCGACCTGCCCCACCCGCAGCACCAGGTTCTCCTCGGTCACCGGGGTGAACCCGGAGAGCTCGAAGCGCACCCGGTAAACCCCCGGCGGCAGCGCGGCGAACCGCGCCACGCCGTTGGCGTCGGTCACCGCCAGCCGCTGCAAGCCGGTTTCGGCTGCGGTCAGGGTCACGGTGGTGCCGGGAAGGGGGGCGGACTGGGCGTCCAGCACCTGCACCTCCACCCCGGCGGTGTTGACCTGGGCGAGCGCCGTGCCGGCGATGAGTACGCCGGCGAGCAGCGCGACGGCCCAGCTCCATTTCATTGCTTGTCTCCTCCTGTGCATGGCATCCTCCCGGGCGCCGCAGGCGCCCTCCTGCTAGCGAGTTGCGTGGCGGGGAGGTCTCCCCGAGCCTGCTGGGGTTCTCCGTGTCCCGCCGTCGAGTGCCGCCGATGTCATTCTCGTCTCCGAACAAAAACGAACGCTCGATATGTTTCTTCGTCGAATCTAGTCCCTCGCCCGGCCGCTGTCAAGACCCCCAAACGCCAGCGTTGCCCGGTGGGGGATAGACGTGGCCCGCCGGGGTGTCAGCCGGATGGAGCCTGCGGGCGCTCCCGTACAGCGTCAGCGCGACACTTGCCAGGGTGGCGGCGGCCCAGGGACGCGCCCGCGCCGCCGCCCGCCGTCCCCCCGCCACCCGGCGGATCTCGCTGCGCGCCCACTCCTCGAGCAGGACCGCCAGGGCAGCGGCGTCGTGGCGAGGGTAGACATCGCCGGTGGCTCCCACCTCGATGAGCTCTGTCACGCCGGCGAGATCCGCCGCCAGCACCGGCACCCCGCAGGCCTGGGCCTCGACCACCGCCCGGTGCCCCCAGTCAGAGCCGGCCGCCGGGAAGACGAACAGGTCCATGGCGGCGTAGAGGTCAACGAGGTGCTCCTCCACGTAGCCGGTGAAGCGCACTCGCGGGGCGACTCCCAGGGCGACCGCCAGCCGGCGCAACTCCTCCTCGTGTTCCCCCTGGCCCACGATCAGCCCCCACACCCCCGGGGCCGCCGCCAGGGCGCGGAGGAACAGGTCCTGCCCGCGGGATCGATGGAGCTTGCCCACCGTGCCCGCCACCACCGCCTCCCGGGGAACCTCGAGACGGGCGCGCGCACCGTCGCCATCCCCGGGCCGCAGAAACCTCTTCTCTACCGCCGGCGGCAGAGTGACTGTGGCGCGCCGGGTGAACGACGGCCAGCGCCGCCCCAGGCCCGCCAGCGCCTCGGTGGCAAAGGCAACCCCATGGGTGCCCGCGAACAGGAAGCGGTGAAAGGGGTCGCGCCGCAGATGCCGGGGGTGACGGACGCTGCGCACCAGCATCCGCTGGCCAGACAGCCCGCGCAGCGCCAGCCGGGCCAGGGTGTGGTCGTGGGGGAGATGACAGTGCAGGACGTCGAACCTCACTGCCAGCTGCCGCACCCGCTCCACCGCCCGGCGCAGATCCCACAGGGAGCGCTCCTTGGCAAGGATGGGGTGAACCCAGGGACAACCGGTCAGCCGGCTCTGCAGATTGTGCCCGCCGCGGATGGCCAGCTCCGCCTCGCACCCCGCCGAGCGCAACGCTTCCACGAGCAGCAGCGCGGGAGCGGCGGCCCCGGTGAAGCGGTCGGCGGCGACCAGGTGGAGGACCCGCACCTCTCCATGGTACCCGCCCGATCGCGCGCTGCAACCTGCAAGCAGTGCTAGCATTGCGCTGGAGGACGAGATGCCGCTGGACGCGCAGCTGCTGGAGATTCTGGTGTGCCCCGCCTGCAAGGCCGACCTGACCCTGGTGCCGCTGTCCGAGGCCGCCAGCGCCATGCTCGTGGCGCGTTTTCGCGACAAGTTCCGGGATGAAACCCCGGAGGTCAGCGAGGGCCTGAAGTGCTCGCGGTGCGCCCGTACCTTCCCCATCGTCAGCGACATCCCGGTGATGCTGCTGGACGAGGCACTCCCCCCGCAGCAGTGAGGGCAGCTGTCCTCGACCGGCTCCGGGGGTGCCGTGCCGAGGCCGTGGCAGCCGCGCTGCTCGGCGCGGCGGCGGTGATCTCCTACCGCATCGGGTTGGCGAACGTGCTGCTGGTGGGAGCCGGCATCGCCGCCTGGGTGGCCTGGCGGCGAGGGGAGCTGCGGGATCGCCCCCGGGGTCGCAGCGTCACCCGTCCCCTGGTCGGCTTCGCCGGGCTGACGGTGATCTCGGCGGCGGCCTCGGTGGACCCCCTGGCCAGCTTCAGCGAGGTGCCCCGTCTGCTGGCGTTTCTCACCGTTCCCCTGGCCGCGGCGCTGCTTCATGAGCGGCGCTGGGCGTGGGTGGTGGGTGGCCTGGCGCTGTCGGTGGCAATCCTGGGGGTGTGGGGGGTGCTGCAGTTTGCCGCCGGCGCCAACCACCTGGACAACCGCATCCACGGCCCGGTCGCCCACTACATGACCTACTCCGGATGGCTACTGCTGGCGGTGCTGGTGGTCGTCACCCACGCCCTGCTGGAACGGCAGCCGTTGCTCTTCGTGCCCGTGGCGCTGGGGGTGGTGGCGCTCATCCTCTCCTACACCCGCAACGCCTGGGTGGGACTGGCGGTGGGGGTGCTGCTGCTGGCGGCGGTGTGGCGCCGGCGGCTGTTGCTGGCCTACCCGGTGCTGGCGCTGGCGGTGTGGCTGCTGTTCCCCCGGGCGGTGGTGGACCGGGCGCTGTCCACCTTCGACCTGGCCCAGCACGCCAACTACGATCGCCTGTGCATGGCGGTGGCGGCGGGGAAGATGATCCAGGACCATCCGTGGACCGGGGTGGGTCCGGCGCAGGTGAAGCGCACCTACCCCCTCTACCGGGTGGATGATGCCCCCACCTGGAGTGTGGGTCACCTCCACAACAACCCCCTGCAGATCGCCGTCGAGCGGGGGCTGCCGGCCCTGGCCGCCTACCTGTGGCTGGTGGCGTCGTTCGGCAGCGGCGCCTGGAGGGCCCTGCCCGCCCTCACCGGCCGCCGCCGCACCATGGTCGCGGCGGTGCTGGTGGGCTTTGCCGGCATCACCGCCGCCGGCCTGTTCGAGTACAACTTCTGGGACGCCGAAATCTCCTACCTCACCCTGCCGCTACTCGGAGCAGCGGCGGGTCGCCTGGAGGAGCCGGCCCGGTGAGCGGGAGAGTGTGGGCGGTAGGCGAGCTGATTCGCCAGGTCAACGCCGTGCTGGCCGGCGCGGTGGGTGAGGTGGTGGTACGGGGCGAGCTTTCCGGCGTCAAGGTGGCCGGCTCGGGGCACTGCTACTTCCAGCTCAAGGACGCCGAAGGGACGCTGTCCTGTGCCCTCTGGGGCAGTCGCGCCGACCGCCTCAAGTTCAAGTTGACCGACGGCCTGGCGGTGCTGGTGCGGGGGAGTCTCGAGGTCTACGCCCAGCGCGGTTCGCTCCAGCTCATCGCCCTCGAGATCATCCCCGAGGGCATCGGCGAGTTGCAGCTGGCCTTCGAGCAGCTCAAGGCCAAGCTGGCGGCGGAGGGACTGTTCGCCGCCGAACGCAAGCGGGAGATGCCGGCCCTGCCGCTGCGCCTCGGCCTGGTGACGTCGGCCAGTGGCGCCGCCGTCCGCGATGTGCTCAAGGTGCTGGCGCGCTGGGAGCGGCTGTCGGTGTTGCTGTACCCGGTGCGGGTGCAGGGGCGGGGCGCGGCCGGGGAGATCGCCCGGGCGGTGCGGTACCTGGGGGGCTCGAACCGCGTGGACGTGGTCCTGGTGGTGCGCGGCGGCGGGTCGCTGGAGGACCTCTGGGCGTTCAACGAGGAGGTGGTGGCGCGCGCCATCGCCGCCTGCCCGGTGCCGGTGATCTCCGGCGTCGGGCACGAGGTGGACTTCACCATCGCCGACTTCGTCGCCGATATCCGTGCCGCCACCCCCACCCAGGCGGCGGAGCTGGTGGTGGCCCGACTGGAGGGGCAGGCCAGACGGGTGGAGCAGGGGGCGGAGCGGCTACGGCGCGCCATGGGGCGGCGCCTGGACCGTCTGGCGCTGCGCCTGCAGGCTCTGGAGGGGGCCCGTGGCCTGGCTCGACTGCCCCAGCGGGTCACCGCCCTGCGCCAGCGGGTGGAGCACCTGGCCGAACTCCCCCGCCGCCTGCGAGCGCTGCTGGTGGGGCGGCACCGCCGCCTGGACGGGGCAACCACGCGGCTGTTGCACTGGCCCACGCGGCTGGGGGCACCGCGACGCCGGGAGCTGGTGACGGTCCGCCTGGCGGTGGCGGGGGAACGCCTCAAGGGGCTGCTGCGCCGGCGCGCCGCCGATCTGGCCGAGAAGGAACGCACCCTGACTGCTCTTTCCCCCCGGGCGGTGCTGCGGCGAGGGTACTCCATCACCACCCGGGAGGGTCATCGCGCCCCCCTGCGCTCCCCCCGGGAGGTGCAGGCCGGGGAGCGGGTGGTCACCACCCTGGCCGAGGGGCAGCTGCGTTCGCTGGTGCTCGCCCGGGAAGGCGTACAGACGGGGCTGTTTGACATGGAGGTCGAGAATGACCAAGGGCGATCCCTCAAGGGGGGGACGGAGGAGTGATGAGCAAGGAGACCTTTGAGGAGGCGCTGGCCCAGCTGGAGGAGGTGGTGGCGCGGCTGGAGGACGAGGCGGTGGGCCTGGAGGAAGCCATCAAGCTGTTCGAGAAGGGGGTCAAGCTGGCGCGCCGGTGCCGCACGCAGCTAGCCGCCGTGGAGCGCCGGGTGGAGCAGCTGCTGGCCGAGGCGGGGGAGGGGGAGGAGCCCGAAACCGCCCCCTTCACGCCCCAGGAGAGTTGAGACGGTGGAGCTGTCGTCCTACCTGGCGGCGGAGGCGGCGGCGGTGGACGCCGCCCTCGATCGCCTGCTGCCGGCCGAGGGGAGCTGGCCCGAGCGGCTGCACAGGGCGATGAGGTATGCGGTCTTCGGCGGCGGCAAGCGACTGCGCCCCATCCTGGTGCGGGCCGCCTGTCGCGCCGCCGGGGGCGACCCCGCGGTGGCGCTGGAGCCCGCCTGCGCCGTCGAGCTGCTGCACACCTACTCGCTGGTGCACGACGACCTGCCGGCCATGGACGACGACTCCCTGCGCCGCGGCCGGCCCACCGTGCACGTGGCCTTCGACGAGGCGCTGGCCATCCTCACCGGCGACGCCCTGCTCACCCTCGCCTTCGAGGTGCTGGCCAGCTACCCCCCGGGGGAGGGGTGGGCCGCCCGGCGGGCGGCGGGAGTCGCCCTGATCGCCGCCGCGGCGGGGTCGCTGGGCATGGTGGGGGGGCAGGTGGAGGACATGGAGGGGACGGGCGCCCCACCTGACGCGGCCCGGCTGGAGCGGATGCACCGCGCCAAGACCGGCGCCCTGCTCGCCGCCTCGGTGGAGCTGGGGGCGCTCCTGGCGGGGGCACCGCCAGGGCGACAGGCGGCGTTTCGTCGCTTCGGCGAGCAGCTCGGTCTCTGCTTTCAGATCGCCGATGATATCCTGGACGTCACCGGCACCGCGGCCAGCCTGGGCAAGAGCCCGGGAAAGGACGCGGCGGCCGGGAAACTCACCTACCCGGCGGTGTACGGCCTGGCGGCGGCGCGCGCCGAGGTGGAGCGGCTTGCCGCCCAGGCCGTGGCGCTGGCCGGCGAGCTGGAGGGAGAGGGGGGAGTACTGGCGCAACTGGCGGAGTTTGCGGCGCGCCGGGACCACTAGCATGGCCATCCTGGAGAGTATTCACGACCCATCGGACCTGCGGCGCCTGCCCGAGGAGGCGCTCCCCCAGGTGGCCGAGGAGCTGCGGCGGTTCCTCCTGGAGCACCTCTCCCAGACCGGTGGCCACCTGGCCTCGGGGCTGGGCGCCGTGGAGCTCACCCTGGCCCTGCACTACGTCTTCGACACCCCCCGGGACCTCCTGGTGTGGGATGTGGGTCATCAGTGCTACCCCCACAAGGTGCTCACCGGCCGGCGGGAGCAGTTCGCCACCCTGCGCACCTACGGCGGCCTGTCGGGGTTCTTGAAGCGGGAGGAGAGCGAGTTCGACGTCTTCAACGCCGGCCACGCCTCCACCTCGATTTCGGCGGCGCTCGGCATGGCCGTGGCCCGCGATTTGCGGGGGGAGGACCACCGGGTGGTGGCCATCATCGGCGACGGGGGGTTGACCGGTGGCATGGCCATGGAGGGTCTGAACCAGGCCGGCTTCCTCGGGCGCCGGCTGATGATCATCCTCAACGACAACGAGATGTCCATCAGCCCCAACGTCGGCGCGCTGCACGGGTACCTCAACCGCATCATCCAGGGGCAGCCCTACCGCCGCTTCAAGGACGAGATCGAGCACGTCCTGCTGGCCATCCCGCGCCTGGGCGAGAACATGCTCAAGTTCGCCCGCGAGGCCGAGCGCATGGCCAAGCAGCTGCTGGTGCCCGGGCTGCTCTTCGAGGAGCTGGGCTTCACCTACGTGGGACCCATCAACGGCCACTCCCTGCCGCAGCTGCTGGCCACCCTGCGCGCCCACCGCGACGACGCCCACCCGGTGCTGATCCACGTCACCACCCGCAAGGGCAAGGGGTGGCAGCCGGCCGAGAAGGACCCGGTGTTCTGGCACGGCGCCACGCCCTTTTCGGTGGAGACCGGCGAGGTGGCCCGGGGAGCCGCCAGGGCGCCGTCGTTCACCGCGGTGTTCGGCCAGACGCTGGTGGAGCTGGCCAGGCAGGACCCCCAGGTGGTCGCCATCACCGCCGCCATGCCCGAGGGAACCGGGCTCGACGTCTTCGCCAGGGAGTTCGCCGACCGCTTCTTCGACGTCGGGATCTGCGAGCAGCACGCCGTCACCTTCGCCGCCGGGCTGGCGGCCAAGGGCCTCAAGCCGGTGGTGGCCATCTACTCCACCTTCCTGCAGCGGGCCTTCGATCAGATCTTCCACGACGTCTGCCTGATGCGCCTGCCGGTGGTGTTCGTCCTCGACCGCGGCGGGCTGGTGGGGGCCGACGGGCCCACTCACCATGGCGTGTTCGATCTCTCCTACCTGCGCATCTTCCCCGAAATGACGGTGATGGCCCCGAAGGATGAAGGGGAGCTGCGGGACATGCTGGCCACGGCGCTCATCCACCCCGGCCCCATCGCCCTGCGCTACCCCCGCGGGACCGGCTACGGGGTGGCCCTGGACGGTCCCCCTCGAGCGCTGCCGGTGGGACGGGCGGAGGTGCTGCGACAGGGCAGGGACGGCGCCCTCTGGGCCATCGGCACCATGGCCACCGAGGCGCTGCGGGCAGCTGGGCGACTGGTGAGCGAAGGGGGGCCGGATCTGACCGTGGTCAACGCCCGCTTCGTCAAGCCCCTGGACGTGGAGCTGCTGGCCCGGCACGCCCTCCCCGGGGGGCGCATCATGACCGTGGAGGAAAACACCCTCGCCGGCGGGTTCGGCAGCGCCGTGGGGGAAGCCATCACCGCCCTGGGGGTGAGCGGGGTGCACCTGGAGTGTCTGGGGGTGCCGGACGAGTACCAGCCCCACGGCAGCCAGGAAATCCTGCGCGCCCGCCTCGATCTGGACGTGGAGGGGGTGTGCCGCCGGGCGCGGGCGTTCTTCCCGGCGGCCCTGGCTCCCCGGGCCGCCACCCGACCTCGCTCCGCCTGAAGCATGAGCGGCCGGCCGACCCTGCGGCTCCTCCACTTCCTTACCTACTACCTCCCCCACCGCACCGGGCTCACCCTGCACGTGCAGCGCCTGGCCGAGGAGCAGGCCCGGCGCGGTCATCGCGTCACCGTCGTGTCGGCCCGCTTCCGTCGCGAGTTGCCCCCCCGGGAGGTGATCGACGGGGTGGCGGTGGAGCGCCTGGCGGCGCCGCTGCGGGTGAGTCGGGGCATGCTCATGCCCGGTTACCCGCTGGCGTTGTGGCGGCACCTTCGCCGGTGCGACGCCGTGCACGCCCACACCCCCCTGCTGGAGCTGCCCCTGGTGGCGCTGGCGTGCCGTCTGGCCCGCCGCCCCCTCCTGGTCACCCACCACGGCGACCTGGTGCTGCCCGCCGGCTACTTCAACCGGGTGGTGGAGGCAGTGAGCTGGGCCTCATTCCGGCTGGGCGCGCGGGGGGCGGGGCGGCTGGTGGCCTACAGCGAGGACTACGCCGCCGCCTCCCGGTACCTGGGGGGAGTACTGGCTTCGCGGACCGTGGCCATCCCCCCGCCGGTGTCCATCCCGGCGCCGCGGCGAGAGGACGTGGAGTGGCTGCGCCGGCGCCTGGGGGTAGGGGACGCCGCGGTGGTGGCCTACGCCGGCCGCTTCGTGGAGGAGAAGCGCCCCGACCTGCTGCTGGCCGCCATGCCCGGGGTGCGCCAGCAGTTTCCGGGCGCGGTGGCGGTCTTTGCGGGGCAACAGGTGCTCCCCTACGAGCGCTACCTGGAGCGCTGCCACGCCCTCATCGAGGGGCAGCGCCCGTGGGTACGGTTTGTGGGCCTGCTGGAGGACCCCGCCGAGCTGGCGGCGTTCTACGCCCTCGCCGAGGTGCTCGTGCTGCCTTCAGAAACCGAGTGTTTCGGGCTGGTGCAGGTGGAGGCCATGCTGTGCGGCACCCCGGTGGTGGCCACCGACATCCCCGGGGCGCGGGTGCCGGTGGCCACCACCGGGATGGGGGTGTTGGTGCCCCCCCGCGACCCGGAGAGCCTGGCCCGGGGCATCGCCGCGGTCCTCGCCGACCGGGGCCGCTTCGTGCGCCCCCGGGGCGAGGTGGAGGCGCTGTACTCCGTGGCCGCCACCGCCGATCGCATCGAGGCGCTGCTTGAGGAGGTCTTCGACCGGTGAGCTCCGTGCCGACGCGGGAGCAGGCGGTGCTGGCGGCGCTGGCCGGGGAGGCGGACCCCGCCTTCCGAACGCGCGCCGCCTGGGTGCTGGCCCGGCTGGTGCGGGAGGGGGCTGGCCTGCTGGAGGTGGGCACCGGCAACGGCGCCCTGCTGCGCCTGGCCTCGCTGCTGGGGGCCACCCCCGGTGTGGGGGTGGACAACGACCTCGCCCGCCTGGCCTGGGCGCGTCGCTGCGGGGTGACCCACCCCCTGGTGGTGGCCGACGCCGCCCACCTGCCCTTTCGCGACGGCAGTTTTCCCACCCTGCTGGCCAGCGAGGTGCTGGAACACCTCGAGGACGACCGGGCGGCCCTGGCCGAGCTGCGCCGCGTGGGCACGACCGACGGGACACTGGGGCTCACCGTCCCCCACGCCCGCTACCCGGCCGCCTGGGACCCCCTGGCCCGGGCGCTGGAGCGGTTCGGAGTGCAGCCGCCGCGGCGGGGGTGGTACGTGGGGATCTGGTACGGGCACCGGCGACTGTACACGGAGGAGCAGCTGGCGGCGGTGGTGGGCGCCGCCGGGTGGCGGGTGCGGGAGCGGGCGGTGCTGGTGCCCGGGGCCTTCCCCTTCGCCCACTTCCTCCTCTACGGGGTGGGCAAGCGCCTGCTGGAGGCGGGACTGGTGGGCCAGCGCGGCGCCTCGGCGGTGGGCCGTGCGGCCCAGGCTGGCCCGCTGCCCCCCGTCTGGCACCCGGTGGGGGTGGCGGTGCGGCTGCTGCGGTGGGCCGACGCCCGGGGGCGGCGGCGCGAAGCCCGCCGGCCCTCCGGCCGCGGCGTTCACCTGGCGGCGCTGCTCACGGCGGCCGGGCTCCCCAGCGGCCCTTCCCGGAGGTAGCGGGCAAACAGCCCCCCCCAGGGGGATTCCCGCAGGAAGCGCCGCACCCGCCGCCGCCCCAGGGTGGGGTACCAGAGGAAGTCGTGGTACAGGTAGGAGCCGGCCACGAACAGGTACACCAGGGGGGTGTGGAAGAACAGCTTCTGCAGCCGCTTGAGCGGCCCGAACCAGAGGAAGCGCCCGATCCGGGCGGCCATGTTGGCCCCCACCGAGAACCCCCACCGCTCGTCCCCGATCTCCGTGTCCCCCACCAGCTCGATGTCGCGGAGGTCGGCCACCCCCAGCCCGCGCTGGTGGGCCAGGGCCAGGTAGCGGATAGAGAGCGGCTCGAACCCCATCAGCCGGGCCGCCACGGCGTCGATGGCCGCCTGGTCGGAGCTGGCCAGCAGCACATCCTTGCGCACCGGCCGCATGGTGCGGGGCCCCGGGCCGTCCCCCGCGGTGGTGCCGTCCGCCAGGGCGAAGATGCCGGGGTGGATCTCCTTCTGGATGGCCAGCAGGTCCACCAGGGTCTCGTGGATCCAGGTGTGGGTGTAGTGCCGGCGGGTGGCCAAAAGCCCCCCGAAGGCGTTCTTCATGGCGCCGGTGGTGGTGGTGTAGATGTGGCACTTGACCGTGGGCAGGTGGACGATGTTCTTGCCCACGAAGAACTCCGGGATGTGGATGCCGCGCGGGAAGATGCGGGGCAGGGCCAGCATCTCGGCGCGGGGGTCGAAGCGCACCCAGCGCAGGTCGGCGGGGTCGCAGTTGAAGCGCACCGGCACCCGGTAGTGCTGCAGCACCGGCGTCAGGGCATTCAGGCGCTCCCCCTTCCTGGGGTCGGTGACCACGGTGTCGTTCTGCACGCACACCAGGTCGCGGTGGCCCGCCCGCTCGAGGGCCTGGATGACCCCCTCCAGCTGCCAGGGGGTGGTGTTGGCGCCGGGGAAGAAGTAATGCCAGGAGATGTTGTCTTTGAGGATGGTGGTGGCGCCGCTGGCCAGGGCGGTGGCGAGGCCCCCCAGCGCACACACCCGCTGCACATCCTCGAGGATCGTCTCCGGCCGCGCGCGGACGATGGCCACCCGGGCTCGCATCACGGTCCTCCCTTGTAGACGATGGCCCCGGCGATGAGCCCCCACAGGAGCACCGCGACCGCCAGGGGGCGGTCCCGCACCAGGGCGGCGGTGGGGTCCTGGGCGCCCTCCCGGTGCAGCAGCAAGAGGTAGCGCAGCACTCCGAAGAGCACCAGGGGCACGGTGAGCAGCAGGGCGTGGGAGCCCACCTTGGCCACGGTGTCCGGGGCCACCGTGTAGAGGGTGTAGGCCACCACGGTGACCCCCGCCAGCAGGGTCACCACCTCGTGGAGGAAAGAGGCGGGGTAGAGGGGGCGGCGGGCCCCGGGGTTGGTCATCTCCGGCACGCGCTTGCCGAAGGCCAAAAGCAGCGCCAGGAGAAAGCCGCAGATCAACAGCCAGTGGGAGATGGGTACGTGGATGGCAAAGGCCCCCGCCGCCAGCCGCACCAGGAACATGGCCCCCAGCACCATCGCCTCCACCACCGGCACGCGCTTGAGGGTCAGGGAGTAAAGGGTAGTCAGGGCCAGGTAGACCCCCACGCAGAGCAGCACCCACCCCCCCAGCGCCGCCGCCCCAGCCAGGGCCCCCAGCAGCAACCCGGCCCCCCACAGGAGCGCCGCCGTGGTGCTCAACGCCCCGCTGGCCACCGGCCGCAGCCGCTTGACCGGGTCGGCGCGGTCGGCCTGGCGGTCCAGCACATCGTTGACGAAGTACCCGGCCGAGGAGGCCAGGCAAAAGGTGGCCGCGGTGGCCACCGCCAGGCCCAGGGCGGCGGGGTCGGTGGCGTGCCCGGCAAAGACGGTGGGGGCGAGGACGAAACCGTTCTTCACCCAGTGCACCGGGCGCGCCGTGCGCCACACCGCCTCGAGGTGCGTCATGGAGTGAAATGCTAGCATCCTGCGTGTCCCGCCCGCGCCTGCGCCTGGACCAGATGCTCGTGGAGCGGGGCCTGGCGCCCACCCGGACGCGGGCTCAGGCGCTCATCCTGGCCGGCCTGGTGCGGGTGGATGGCCGCCGGGTGGACAAGCCGGGGGCGGCGGTGGCCCTCGAGGCCGCCGTGGAGGTGACCGGGGCCGACCACCCCTGGGTATCGCGGGGCGGCGTCAAGCTCGCCGCCGCCCTGGAAAGGTTCGCCATCCACCCCCGCGGCAGGCGATGCCTGGACGTGGGCGCCTCCACCGGCGGCTTTACCCACGTGCTGCTGGAGGGGGGGGCGGCCGAGGTCGTCGCCGTGGACGTGGGGCGCGGTCAGCTGGACTGGCGGCTGCGCCAGGACCCCCGGGTGGTGGTGCGGGAGGGGGTGAACGCCCGCCACCTCACCGCCGCCCAGGTGGGTGGCCCCTTCGACCTCATCGTGGTGGACGTTTCCTTTATCTCACTGAAGCTGATACTGCCGGCCCTCGTTTCCCTGCTGGCGCCGGCGGGCGACCTGGTGGCGCTGGTCAAGCCCCAGTTCGAGGCCGGGCGCCGCCAGGTGGGCAAGGGGGGGGTGGTCCGCGATGCGACTGCCCGGGAGGCGGCCATTGCTGGGGTGCTGGAGGCGGCACGGCAACTGGGCCTCACCTGCTGCGGTCGCCTCCCCTCGCCCCTCCCCGGCCCCGCCGGGAACGTGGAGGAGCTGGTCCACCTCCGCCTCACCGGCCGACCGGCCCCGGGGGTCGAGGCAGAACCGCGAATCTGACTTGCCTTCCATTTGCCGGGAGTCCTATCATGACCATGGTCATGACCATGGTCAGATCGGAGGCGGGTGATGAAGACGATGAAAGTTTCCGAGTTCAAGGCCAGGTGCCTGGACGTGCTCAAGCAGCTGGAGGCCGACGGCACGGAGCTGGTGATCACCCGCAACGGTCGCCCGGTCTGCCGGGTCATCCCGTACCGCACCTCGGCCGACACCCTGTTCGGCGCCCTGGCGGGCAGCGTGGAGGTTCAGGGAGATATCCTGGCGCCCCTGGAGGAGGTGTGGGAGGAGGGGCAGTGATCCTCCTGGATACCCACGTACTCATCTGGCTCGCCGAAGGTCGTGCGGAGCTGGGGGCGGAGGCTCGTCGACGGGCGGATGCGGCGCTGGCGGGAGGGAAACTCGCGGTGAGTGCCATCACCTTCTGGGAGGTGGCCATGCTGCACGCCCACGGCAGGATCCACCTGCGAGTGCCCGTGGAAACGTGGCGTTCACGGTTGTTGCAGCTGGGGTTGGGCGAGCTTCCCGTGACCGGTGAGGAGGCCATCGCGGCGACGAAGCTGGAGAGTTTCCATGCCGAGCCGGCGGACCGACTCATCGTCGCCTCCGCCTGCCTCCACCGCGCCGCGCTCCTTACCGCCGACCAGCGGATCCTGGGCTGGCCGGGATCCATGGCCCGCCACGATGCGCGCCTGTGACGCCGCGACGGTCAGTAGCGGAAGCCGATCCAGAAGCTGGACTCCCACTTGGCGTCCAGGGTGTCCTTGAAATCCCAGCGCTTGGAAAAGTCCCAGTGGACGGGGATGCCAAATAGCCACACGGAGAAACCGAACCCGTAGGAGGACGCCGCGTCCTTCAGCCGCCCGCCTTCCATGAAGGTGAACCTCTCCTTGTACCCCGGCACATCCCACCAGGCGCCACCCACGTCCACGAAGAAACGGCCGCGGATGTTGTTGATGTACAGCCAGGGCAGCACCAGGTGGTCGACGAGGGGGAAGCGCCACTCGATGTTGGTGTAGAAGGCGTGGTTACCGACGAAGGAGCGGTAGTCGAAGCCGCGCAGGGTATCGAGGCCGCCGAACCACGAGTAGCTGGGGCGATCGCCGTCGTGGAAGGAGCCGAACAGACGAATGGCGAATTCGTTGCGGCGGGAGAGGGGGATGTACTGGCGCGCGTCCAGGGTCACACCCTTGGACAGCAGCCCCCCATCGCCGCCGACGCCGAACGCCGTGTTGAGGGTGAGCTTCCAGCGTCCCCCGGCGTGGGGGCCGTACTCCCGCCACGCCGTGGTGTCACCCACCATCCCCACCTGGGTGAAAAGCATCCGGTCGCTCTGTTGCACCCAGGCCGGCCGGCCATCGGGGAGCAGGGTGATGAAGCCGGCGCTGCGGTCCAGGTAGCCTCCCGCCGCCTCGAAACGGTGGTACACGGAAAGGGGATACCAGGCGAACATGTACGCCCCGGTCTCCCGCCAGATCTGCTCGCGGTCCAGGGTGCGGAAGCTGCCCGGGTCGACCAGCACGAAGTAGGCGCGGTTATCCAGCGCCGCCACCCCCCACTGCAGGCGCCTGGAGAGGTTGGCGTACTGCACCAGTAGGTTGGAGTAGCTGGACACCGACTCCAGCAGCAGCTCCAGGCGGCGATCGCCATAGTGGTCGGCGAAGGACAGGTACGTCTGGGAGATCAGAGTCTGGTCCTGGTTGATGCCCACCAGCACCTGGACGTTGTCCGGGAACAGCTTGAAGCGGCGCACCTCCTGGGCCTTGGCCGGGTCGATGGTGACGGTGACGGCGGGGACGAACTCCTCCTGGGGCTGCTGCGGCTGGGTGTCCTTCTCCGCTTCCACCGCCGTGGCCTGCGCCGGATCGACGACGAACAGACGCCAGCGACTGCGGTGGTACCCCTGGTAGACCACTCGCTCTCCCTCCCGCGTGGACACCGCCACGGGATTCAACGCCGCGCCGATCACCCGGGTGAGGCGGGAGAGGCCTCCTGAGGAAAGATCGAGGGCGTACAGGTCGAAGATCCCCTGGTCGCGATCGGAGGCGAAGTAGAGGGTCTTGCCGTCGCGAGAAAAGGCAGCCCCCTCGTCGTCGCCGGGGCCGAAGGTGAGCTGCTCCCGCTTGCCGGGGTCGGCCAGGGAGAGGCGGAACAGCTTGGTGGTCTCGCCGATGGTGGAGGAGTAGACCAGCCAGTGCCCGTCGGGGGAAAAGGTGGGGGCGGCGTCGAAGGAGGCGCTGTCGGTGAGATTGCGCACATCGCCGGTGGCGGTATTCAAGAGGAAGATGTCCCCCTGTCCGCGGTCGAAGGCGTGAAAGGCGATGGTCGCGCCGTCGGGGGAAAACGCCGGTTGCCCCGCCTGATCCACCGGGATGGCGTACTCCTTGCTGATGCGGCCACGGCGGGTATCCACCAGCAGCAGCACCCGCCCGCGCTCCCGGCGGGCAAACACCGCCACCGAGTTGCCGTCCGGGGCGAAGGCCAGATCGCGACCGCGGGTTGGTCCCACGGTGAGCATCTGGGCGATGAGGTACTGGTAGCGGGTGGTGAAGCCGCGCGACAGGCTGCGGTAGAGGCGACGGTCGGGCACGCCGAAGAGGGCCAGGTCGACGCGCTCCTTGACTGTGGTGAAGGCGGCGATGAGGTCCCCCGAGGGGGAGGCGGCGGGGGAGACCTCGAAGGAGGAGATCCCCTCCTGGGCCCGAAAGGCTGGCCCGAATTCGCGCGGGTCACCGCGGCCGATGATCTGGTCCTGGTAGTGCTTGCGCAGCCAGGAGCGGAAGCGGGAATCGAACTCGTCCACATCCAGGTCGAAGGCGCGCTTGATGGCGCGCCCCACCCCCGAACCCAGGGTGTTGCGGAACTCGAAGACGAAATCCCGCAGTCCCTCGATGCCCCACTCCGCCTCCACGAACTTGAACACCATGTGGCCGTAGCGGTAGGCGAAGTAGCCCTGGGGGTTGGCGTCCACCGAGGGCACCTGGTCGGAGGAGGAGGCGTCGCGCATCACCGCCCGGGCGCGGGCATCCTCGTCATCGGCCAGGTAGGAGGCCATCCCCTCCATGAACCACAGCGGCGGACGGGCCGCCAGCGCCTTGCCCAACTTGCCCTGGTAGAGGATCTCGTACTGGAAGATGTGTACCAGCTCGTGCTGGATGAGGCGCTGCAGTTCGAGATCCGGCAGGTCCACCGGCAGCACCATGCGGTTGCGGGCCGGCTCGGCGAAGGCCCCCACCCCTTCCGGGATGAACTCGACGATGACATTGGTCTGCTCGAAGTCGGCGTGGGTGGCGTAGGCGATCAGGGGGATGGGCTCGGGGATCTGGAAGTTGAGCTTGCGCGCCAGCTCGTCGTAGGCGCTTTCGGCAAAGGAGGCGATCTTGGGCAGGGACGGCTCCACCCGGTCGTAGTAGGAGATGCGGAAGTGGGGGGTGGGGTACTCCTTCCACTGGAAGGAGTCGTAACGGACCTTGTTCTTGCCGAAACCCTGGGCGAGGGCCGGCCCGGCGGCCAGGAGCAGGACAGCGGCAATCGCGGGAACGCGCTTCATGGTCGATCTCCCCATCACGGCGCCAGCAGGATGCGCTTGGAGCGTACCGTGCGCGGCACGAAGATGCCGATGAGGCGATTCTCCAGCGCGTAGAGATTGGCGAACATGCCGGTGAACTCGTCGAACTTGCGCTCGGGCCGCTCCTGGAAGTCCTTCAACGGCTCTTCGAGAATCACCTCGCCGGAGCGCGCGTCGTACACCTGCAGCATGATGTCGTAGGAAAACCCGGTCTGCTCCACCAGCACCTGCCGGTAGTAGGTGCGGCCATCGAGGGGCGAGACGTACTCCTCGGTCTTGTAGCCGGTGCGATCCTGAACCTGGAAGTCGATGGAGCCGGCGACGATGAAGTCGGCGCTGGTGCGCGCCCCCAGCTCGCGCCAGAACTCGCGCTGGGCCGACAGCTGCAGAGGATCGCTGACGGGGGGGCGAAGCCCCTCGATGGTGGGGTGGAGGACCAGCTTGGTCTCCTTGCGCAGCAGGCGGCGCAGGTAGCGCTCGAACTCCTGCGCCACGTCGAAGGTCACCCGCTGCGTTCCGGCGTCGTCGCGGCTTTCGCGCAGGAAGGGCCCCACGTACAGGCGCTCCTTGCCGGTGAGGGCCAGCTTGGGCCGCACCGGCAGCGCCAGTTCCACCTCACGGGGGGTGCCGCACGCCCCCAGGGCCAGCACGGGCACCAGCAGCCATCCGCTAGCGCGTCGCATCCCCGACTCCTTCCTTGGGCTTGGCGCCCCGCGCGAAGCTGGTGTAGAACTCCGCGAAGCGGGCGTAGTTGCGCCGTATCGAGCGATTGGCGGGAGCCAGTTCCAGCGCCCTCTTGTAGGTTTGCAGCGCCTCGTCGTAGCGACCCAGTGCTTCCAGGGCAACCGCCAGGTTATTGAGCACGGCGGGGTTGTCGGGCTCGAGCCGGTGCGCGGCGGAAAAGCGAAAGTGAGCCTCCTGCCAGTAGCTCCGGCTGGCCGCCTGCAGCCCCTGCCGGACTTCGGCGGCGGCTGCCGGGCGACCCCCACTGGAGCCGGCGCAGCCGGTGGCGGCGATTGCCGTGGCCACCAGGACGATGAGATACCGTTTCATTCCGCCTCCTCGGAAGAGCCGAACTTCACCGTAGTATATTCGTTGCCATGGAAAAAGGGGTGAGCGGAGAGGTGGCGCGGGCCGCGCTGGCGGCGGTGATCGCCTTTCCCGATGGGGGTGCAGCGCGGCGGGCCATGGCCCGCGCCGTGCTGACCGGTGCCGCCGAGGATCGCGGTTTCCAGCGGGCGGTCGCCACCGCTCTTGCCGAAAAGGTGCCAGCGGTAGAGAAGACCATCGCTGCTGCCGGCTGGCGGTGGATCGCCTGGAGCGACCCCGACTGCCCTGCCCTCCTCGCCGCCCTGGCAGATCCTCCCCTGGGCGTGTTCGTGCGCGGCCAGCTCCCCGACACCCGGGCGGTGGCGCTGGTGGGGTCGCGACGGGCCACCGCCTACGGCCGCGAGGTGGCGGAGTACCTGGGCAAGGAGCTGGCGCGCGCGGGCGTGTGGGTCATTTCCGGCATGGCGCGCGGGGTGGATGCGGCGGCACACCGGGGCGCCCTGGCGTCCTCCGGCCGCACCGTGGCCGTCTGGGGTTGCGGTCCCGATCGCATCTACCCGGCCGAACACGCCGCCCTGGCGGCGGAGATCGCCCGGCGAGGGTGCCTGCTCACCGAGTACCCGCCGGGATCCCCTCCGCTGGCCCACCACTTCCCCGAGCGGAACCGGCTGGTAGCCGGCCTGGCGCGAGTCGTGGTGGTGGTGGAGGCCAACGAGCGCTCCGGCGCTCTGATCACGGCGCGGCTGGCCTTGGACGAGGGACGTGAGGTCATGGCGGTCCCCGGCTCGGTCTTCTCTCGCCTGTCGGCGGGTCCCAACGGGCTGCTGCGGGCCGGCGCGGCGCCGGTGCTGGGGCCGACCGACATCCTCGAGGTGTTGGGGGTTTCGGCGCCTCCTCCGGCCGAGGAGGGGGAGGACGAACTCACCGCTGTCATCCCCGGCGGCGAGGCGGTCACCGTGGACCACCTGGCGGCGCTCACCGGCTGGCCGGTGGCCCGGGTACTGGAAGCGCTGGTGACCGCCGAGCTGCGCGGTGCCGTGGTGCGGGAGCCCGACGGACGCTACCGACGCTGCCGCGCCTAGCGCCTCTGCCCGGCGCCGAGCTCTCCTCACCGACCTCGCCCCAGCTCGAAGGGGATGCGCACCTGGCTCTCTCCCACGTCGATTCCAAGGCGGTAACTGCCGGGTGGAACGCCGGCAGGAAAATGGAAGAAGATCGGCCCGATGGCGACCACACGATCGTTGACGATCGCCGAATCAAACACCAGGCCTTCGCCGGGCATGGCGAAAAGTTGCAGGGGCTGCGCCGTCCGCCCCGCCCAGTAGTCCACCGGTTCCTGATTGATGCTGGCGCGCGCCAGCATGCCGCGCAACCCCCCGGCGGCCTCGGCGAACTCCGCCTGGGTGGCGAGGGGTATCCGAACGCCTTCGGGGGTGATCAGGAAGATCTTCTCGCGCCTGGCTTCAATGGCCTTGGCGCTCTGCCCGGTCACCGCCAGCATGAGCAGCATCCAGGGCTCGCCGGGGTTGGCGGCGGCAAAGCGGTACGACAGCACCACCTCCACCTCGGGCCCGCTGTAGCGCACCACCGTCTTGCCCAGCTGCTTGAGCGACTCCTGCGGTTGCGCGGTCGCTGCGGAAAAACTGTTCATCGCCATTACCACTGCCAGAACCGCCGCTATCCGAGGCATGGGAACGCTCCTTGCTACCCCGGGCTTCACCGTCAGCGGCTCCGCCGGGGCCACTGGAAAAACGCAAGAACCGTACCAACCCTTCCGACAGCGAAATGGCGGCCCTGCGCCCACGGCGTGCTGCGCCCGCTGTCTCACCAAGGCCAACCATGTCCTCTCCCGATGACAGCCGGGCTCTCGCCGGCACGGTCACCGCCACGGTCACGGTCGCGGACACGGACCCGGTCACGGTCACGGTCACGGGCACGGACACGGGCGGCGCCGGCGGTGCGGGCTCCGGGCCTGGGCGCCGGCGATGCCGTGGGGGGCGGCCCGGTTTCCTCCCGTTCGTTCACCCGCAAAGGCGGTAGCCGCCGGGTCGGCGGGCGTCAAGGGCTGGTGCCGCCCTGCGGGCGGTCGCCTGCGCGACCTGACAGGAAAACCGCGGTTGGTTTCTACTGCGAGGCCGGATTTCGCCGCGCTGGCGGGCGTACTCGGGGACTCGGGCACTGCGCCGTACGCTTGAGAGTACGGCTCGCGCCCTCGCCCCTGCGTGCGCCCGCCATCCTCGGCGTCTCCGGCCTCTCGTCACGAACCCAACCGCGGCTTTCGGGTTGACCCCTGCCTTCCCGGCGGCTGGTGGGGGGTTCATGAACGAACGGGAGGAAACCGTGCCAGCCACACCCCCTCGCCCTCTCCCACCCGCCCAGGCCCGGGCCCTCGAGGCCGCCGCCGGGGCCCTCACACTTGCCGCCTCGGTCAAGCCCCCCTTCAGGCCCATCGCCGAGCAGGTGATCCGCGCGGCGGCGTCGGTGCCCGCCAACGTCGCCGAGGGTCAGGGCCGCTCGGGTCAGGACCGCCTCTACCACTGGCGGGTGGCCTACGGCTCGGCCCGGGAGCTTGAGGTGCACCTCACCCTCCTCGCCGACGCCGGGGCCATCGACCGCCCCGCCGCGGCCCGGCTGCTGGCGCAGCTCGACGAGGTACGGGCCATGCTGGGGCGGATGACCCACCCCCGCTGACACGGACGCGGACACCGACACGGGCACCGACACGGTCACGGTCACGGACACCGGGCCGGCCGAGGCAAATCGCACCCACCCTGAGAGCGCGCCAGAGGCCCGCGCACCCAGGCTCGGTCACGGTCACAGTCACCGACACGGTCACGGGCACGGTCACGGACACGGGCACGGACAGCGGGCCTGCTCGCCTTCGCCCGCTCTTGCTCACCCGCGCCAGGCGGGAGCCTGTGCGTCCTCTTGCCTGCCCTTTGCCACGCTGGCATCTTCATCGCTTCCTTGATCTCTCTTTTTCTCTGCCCCCTTCGTCCTCTCTTCTGCGCCTCGTCCTCTCCCTTCCCTTGCCGCCCACTTGGTGACCTGGATCACGGGCCTGCCCTTGACTGCCGTCCGATGACCGTCTAGATTGACCGCCATCACAACATATTGGAGGCGGTTATGCGACGTACCCCCCGGCATGAAACTAGCAACCAACCAACCAACCAACCAACCAACCAACCAACCAACCCGCGTTCTGGTAGTACTGTGTCTCATGGTTGTTCCCCTCGTGGCCGCCGCTGACGGCTCCTCCGAGCGGCTGCTCTTCTCCGGTCCGGACTCCTTCAAACAGCTCGACAGCGCCATTGCCGGTGCGGGGATTGCCGGCACCTCCGGGAAGGAGCTCGCCGGCAGGGACGGTCGGGTGATCTGGAAGGTC
>Ga0226835_1000643_pt1 | contig 31777 bp, 24 predicted proteins | sample LAC_MetaG_1_FD_163627 | JGI IMG/M metagenome (GOLD analysis project Ga0226835, IMG submission 163627) | Anaerobic ammonium oxidizing microbial communities from anammox membrane bioreactor (MBR) in UC Berkley, California, United States -... | ecosystem: Engineered > Bioreactor > Anaerobic >...
AGGGCGCGGCCGAGCGTTGCGGCACGCTCCGCGCCGGGCTTGTCGGCGGGGGTGCGCGAGGATGCGCTGCTGTCCGGCGAGATGACGACGTAGACGACGGGGCGCTGGCCGATCCGGTCGCGGTCGGTCACGTGCGGCGGGTCCTGCTCCAGGACCGGCGCCCACTCGAGCACGTCGATGCCGCGCCGTTCGAGCCGCTCGATCGCGTGCGTGAAGACGGGGAGCGTGCGCGTGAAGCGGGTGGCCTCGCCGTGGACGATGACGACCACGGGCCGGGCCGGCTCGACGAGGGCGGCCAGCGCGCCCGCGACCAGTTCCTGCGCGCGGGCGCGGGTGTCGGCCCGGACCGCGCTCTCGCTCGGGGCCAGCAGCGAGGCGGCGTCCACCGCGGCGATCCCCCCCCCCGGCGGGCCGATCGCCAGCAACGCCTCGGCCGATTCGAGCGCGCCCGCCACGCGCAGCACGCCGGGGCGGGGGAGGCGGCGCAGGGTGTCGGCCGTCGAGGCGGCGCGGTCGCGCAGCGGGACGATCGCGCCGGCGACGGGGCGCGCGGCGTCGGCCGCGGGCGGGGGCGAGCCGCCCACGGCGAAGCGAGCAGACTCCTGCGCGATGGCGGCCAGTTCGGCGGCGCGCTCGGCCAGGGCGTCGGCCAGGATCGGCGCGGCCTCGTCCGGGCGCGGCAGCGCCACGTCCCCCCCCTGCGGCGTGATGGCAGCCCCGGCCCTGCGTGCGGCGTCGAGCAGTTGCCGCGACGCCAGGCGCGCCACGGCCGACCGCTCCTCGAAAAAGCGGCGGTTGCTGGCATCGGCATCGGTCGCCGGCTCGATGAGCGTGGCGACGTGCCCGAGCGCGGGCGAGAGCGTCCCCTCGAGCCAGTCGGCCAGTTCGGCCGCGAACGCGCCCGCCTCGGCGATGCGGGCCGACTGCGACTCCAGTTCGGGCCGGTCTCGCTCGACCAGCCGGTCCACGAGCCGGCGGTACTCCTCGACGCCGCCGGGAGAGCCGGCGTCGATGCGCGTCACCCGGACGGCCTCGCCCGCGCGGGCGACCAGGTCCAGCACGTCGCCCACGGCGCGCCACGCCTGCGGGTCCGCGGAGCGCCGATCGGCGACGAGCACGACCTCGAACCCCCCCCCCGCCCGCGCGGCCCGCTCGATCGCGCCCGAAAGCCGCGGCGCGAGCGACTGCTCGCCCGAAGCGGTCAGGTCCAGCCTGGCGTCGAAGCGCGCGCCCAGCAGCGCGGCAACCACCGCGACGGCGATCACCGCGAACGCCGTGGCGGCGGTGATCGAGGCGGGCCCGAGGCGACGCACCGCGCTCATCGCCACCTCCTCGATTCGAGCGCGCCCCACGCGAGCGCGAGGAAGCACGCCGCGCCGCTGATGAAGAAGACCGTGTCGCCCAGGCCCACGATCCCCTTGGCGAACTCGGCGACGCGCCGCTGGATCGACACGGCGTAGAACGCGCGCTGCGCCCACGAGGGCACGAAGTCCAGCCGCGTCCCGCTCGCCAGCAGCAGCGCGACCAGGAAGAAGAACGTCAGCAGGAACGCCAGCGTCTGGTTGCTCGTGAGCGCGGAGGCCAGCGTGCCCACGGCGAGGTACAGCCCGCCCAGCAGCACCAGGCTCAGGTAGCCGGCGATGATCGGGCCGGCCTCGGGGCGCGGGTCGGAAACGAGCCAGAGCGTCGCGACGAACGCGAGCGTCGGCGCGAGGACCGCGACAAGGAACACCAGCGCGCCGAGGTACTTGCCCAGCACGACGTGCGCGTCCGACACGGGCGAGGTCACGAGGGCTTCGAGCGTGCCCGAGCGGGCCTCCTCCGCGAGCAGGCGCATCGAGATCGCCGGCGTGACCGGCAGCATGAGCCACGCCGACAACGCGAAGAAGTCCCGCATCGTCGCCACGCCGCCCGGCTGGAGCGTGCCCGCCGCGAACACAACCCCGGTGAGCGCAGCGTAGAGCGCGATGACGACCCACCCCACCGGCAGCCGGAAGAACGACCGGAACTCGCGCCCCGCGATGACGCCCGCCGCGCTCATGCCGCGTGCTCCCGCACGGGGTCGGCCGTCCGCATCAGGCGCAGGAAAACGTCCTCCAGCGAGGCGCGCCGGGCCGAGAGTTCCCGCACCGCCACGCCCGCGCCGGCGAGCGCGGCCGCCATCGGCTCGCGCAGGTCCGGGGCGTCGGTCCCCGCCTCGACGGCGAGGCGCCGCCACACGCCATCGGTGCGCTCCTCGCGCACCGCCGCGACGCCCATGACGGCGCGGAGGGCCGGCTCCGCCTTGCGGCCCTCGTCGCGGGCCTCGACGACGTAGCGGGCAGGCCCGCCGTGCCGGCGCAGGAGTTCGGCGGGCGTGCCGTCGGCCAGGAGCGTGCCCCCGGCGATGATGAGGGCGCGCGAGCAGAGCCGCTCGACCTCGGCCAGCACGTGCGAACTGACCAGCACGGTGCGCGTGCGACCGAGGTCGCGGATCAGTTCGCGCGTTTCGACCACCTGCGACGGGTCGAGCGCGCTCGTCGGCTCGTCGAGCACCAGCACCGGCGGGTCGTGCAGCAGGGCCGCCGCCAGCCCCACGCGCTGGCGGTACCCGCGCGAGAGGTGCCCGATGCGCCGCGTGCGCACGGCCTCGACGCGGCAGCGTTCCATCGCCGCGCCGATCGCGCGGGCGCGGTCTCGCGGGGCGATGCCGAACAGGCGTGCGCGGTAGCGCAGGAACCCGACGACGCTCATCTCCGGGTAGAGCGGCGCGGCCTCGGGGAGGTACCCGAGGCTCCGGCGCGCGTCGAGCGAGGCGTGCCGCGTGTCGAAGCCCGCGACCTCGACCGTCCCCTCGTCGGCCGGGAGGAAGCCGGTGATGATGCGGATCGTCGTGGACTTGCCCGCGCCGTTCGGCCCGAGCAGGCCCGCAACCTGTCCCGGCTCGACCGCGAACGACACGCCGCGGACGGCGCGGACCCGCCCGAAGGACTTGGCGATGCCGGCGGCCTTGATCATGCAGGGGCACAGTAGCGGGGCCGGGCGAGCCGATGTCAAGGGGGTGACCCGCGCGGCGGGTTGGGCGGATGGTCGGTGCCGCGGACCTAGACTTCAGACGGGGGTCCGCGAGGGAGGCACGCGCACGCGATGACGCCCAGGCGTCCGAAGTTGCTCATCGTCGGCGGTCCGAACGTTCCGGCCGAGGAACTCCGGGCTGCGCTCGGCGATCGGTACGAGGTCTCAGAGAGCGGGCCGGGAGCGGTGGCGGATGCCATCAGGGAGGGCGGTGTGCAGGCCCTGCTCGCCGACGCCGGGACGCTCAGCCCGATCGGAGCGGACCTGTCGGCCGCGCCGGCCATCGCCATGCTGGATTCGATCGGCGACGCACTCTGCCTGGCTCGCGAGGACGGGAGCGTGGTGTGGGCGAACCAGCGGTTCCGCTCGCTCGACGGCTCGGCGCAGGCCGAGATCGCAGGCGTGTGCGCGGCGGCGGCGCGGGTCTTCGCCGAGACGCGGGGGCGGGCCAAGGACGACCGCCCGCCACCGACCTGCAAGTTCGACGTACTCGCGGACCAGGGGCGGCGCGTGCTCGAGGTCTTCGTCACGCAGGTGGACCTCGGGGGCGAGGCCGGGCACGTCGCCGCGGTCGGGCGCGACGTGACCGTGATCCGCCGAACGCAGCAGAAGATGGACGCCATCGACCGCGCGGGGAGCGAACTCGTCGGCTTCGAGGCCGACGCCGTCCGCCAGATGAACGCCATCGAGCGCCTTCGGCTTCTGGAGAACAAGATCGTCCGCACCGGCCGCGAACTGCTGCACTTCGACAACTTCGCCATCCGGCTCATCGACGAGCGCACGCGGAAACTCGAGATGGTGATGTGCTCCGGCATCCCGCCGGAAGTCGCCGACTTCGACCTCTATCCGGAACTGGAGGGGAGCGGGATCAGCGGCTACGTCGCCGCGACGGGGCGCAGTTACGTGTGCAAGGACACCGAGACCGACGAGAAGTTCCTGCCGGGTCTGGCGGGGGCGCGCAGTTCGCTCACCGTCCCGCTCCGCCTGCACGACAAGGTCATCGGCATCTGGGACATCGAGAGCCAGAAGCCGGGCGCTTTCACCGACGAAGACCGGCAGTTCGGCGAGATCTTCGCCCGCTACATCGCCATCGCGCTGCACATGCTGGACCTGCTTGTGGTCGAGCGCAGCGCGGTCAACCAGTCCGTCAGCGGGCGCGTCGAGGGCGAACTGCGCGAGTGCCTCGAGGACATCATCTCGGAGGCCGAGTGGCTCAGCGGGTTCGCTGCCCGTGATCCCGAGACCGCCAGCCACGTCGCCCGCATCAAGGCGGACGTCGAGAAGATCCGCGCCCGCGTGCGCAACGTCGCCGCCGGGCCGCAGACGCTCCTCGGCGCGGAGCGTGCGCTCGCCGTCCGCGAGAAGGACCCCGCGCTCGTCGGCAAGCGCGTGCTCGTGGCCGACGACGAACCGAAGATCAGGCGGATCATCCGCGACGTGCTGCGCAACCGAGGCGCGACCGTCACCGTCTGCGAGAACGGGGCCGAGGCGATCGAGCGGCTTCAGGCGTGCGCAAACGGCGAGGAGCCGCCCTACGACCTCGTGCTCTCGGACATCAAGATGCCGGACCGCAACGGGTACGAGGTCTTCAACACGGCTCGGTCCGCGCTGCCCGGCGTGCCCGTGATCCTGATGACCGGCTTCGGCTACGACCCCCACCACTCGATCGTCCGAGCCAGCCAGGAGGGCCTGCAAAGCGTCCTCTTCAAGCCCTTCCAGGTCGAGCGGCTGATCGACGAGGTCCGCAAGGCCGTGACGGGCGGCGGCGGACCGTCCTGACTCGGGCCGCGTTCACCCGCCCGCAGCGCTCGCGTGCAGGGCGCGGATACGTGCGAGATAGGCGTCCGTCGGCTCGATGTTGCGCCTCGCCATGACCGCCTGTACGACCTCCAGAAACTTCGGCAGCCTGTACAGCCGCTCGCCCTCGTCGGTCGCCCACGCGAACGAACGCACGCACCCGCTCGCGGGCCGGCTCGCCGCCCACATCGTGCCCAGGTGCATCACCGCGCCGGTCATGATGCGCGTGCCGATCGCCGTCTTCACGTGGTCGCCGATCATCGCACCGAGGAACGTCTCGCCCGTCCGCTCGTTCGGGCCGGCGGGGTCGGCGCGGGCGATGACCTCGGCGTAGGTGTTCAGCAGGTTCGAGTTCGTCGTTCCCGCACCGAGGTTCACCCACTCCCCCACCCACGAGTCGCCCAGGAACCCCTCGTGCACCTTGTTCGCGTACCCCTGGAAGACGACGCCCGCGACCTCTCCCCCCACGCGGCAGCACCGGCCCACGCAGGTGTGCGCCCGCAGCACGGCGTGCTCCACCACGCGCGACTCAGGCCCGACGTAGCACGGCCCGACGATCACCGCGCCCGGGCGGACGATCGCCCCCGCGCCGATGGTGATGCGCCCTCCCTCCGCGTCCAGCACCGCGCCTGGCAGGACTTCCGCGTCCGGGTCGATCTGCACGCCGGACGGATCGCCGAGCACCGTCACACCGACCGGCACGTCGCGGCGGCGCGCATCGCGGGCGAGCAGACCGAGGTCGAACTCCACCGCCTGGTCGCGCACGGCCCGGAAGTGCCACGGGCGGCTGAGCAGCACCGATTCGTCCAGATCCACCCGCTCCACGCCCGCATCATCGCCCTCCAGCAAGGCCCGGGCGGCGTCCGGCGCGAGCAGCGCGGCCACCACGTCCCCGCTCGCCGACTCCACCAGCGCCTGACCCTCGCGCAGCGACGCGAGTTGCTCGGGCGGCATGGGGCAGCGTCCGTTCACCAGCAGCAGGGGGGCGCCGCCCCGCTCGGGCAGGCGGTTGATCGGCAGGTCGTGCCGCTCGCCCGTCAGGGCCTCGAGATCGGGGGGCACGAAGAGCGCAACGACGCGCAGGTCCAGCGCGGCCGTCACGCGGTGCAGCGTGCTCAGCGGGCCGAGACGCACGTCGAAGACGGGGCGCAGCCCCGTGAGCGGCTCCAGCCTGGCGCGGGCGTCGTCGAAGAAAACGGCGGAACGCATGGATCGAGTGTACCGGCCGCGGCCGGGCGGGTCGCTCAGGACCGCCGGGCGATCCTGCGGTGGGTCGCCTGCTGCTGGAAGCCGAAGACCGGCGTCAACGGGATGAGCAGGAGCGAGAGGGCGAGGCCGGCAACGCCGGTGTACGCCGACGCTCCGAGTCGAACCAGCAGTTCCGGGGCGGGCGCGAACCCGATCGGGTCGCCGTAGAGCGTGCGCACCGTCATCGCGGCAACGACGACGACGTGGGCGACGGCCGCCGCGAGCATCGACATGACGGCCATGGTGAGCGGATTGCCGCGGATGAGCACGCCCCGCAAGGCGAGGACGAGTTGCCCGCCGAGGAGGTAGCCCAGCGCGTACGGGCCGAGGATGGTGGCCGCTCCGCCGCCGGTGATCGGGTGCCGCCAGGTGAGGTCGACCAGCAGCCCGCACGCGAGGCACGCCCAGAGCGCGACGCGGTGCGGCGCCCACAGGCACACGAAGACCGCGAGCGGCAGCATGAAACTCGGCGCAAGGGCTTCCGGACCGAGCCGCAGCGCGGGGCGCAGGCCGAGTTCGAGGCCCAGCGCGAACCACGCCGCGATGGCGAAGGTGAGCCAGTTCACGGGCCGCCCCCTTCCCCGCCCGTCTCCTGCAGGATGCGCAGCACGACCTCGCTCACGCGTTCGAGGCGGACGGTCGGGCGCACGGTGATGACGCGCCGCAACGGCGCATCCGGCGCGGGCTCGACGCGCTCAACCTGCCCGATGACGAGCATCTGCGCGCTCGGCGGCCACACGGGATCGGAAAGGCGGACGAGTTGCCCCGGCGCAACCTCCGGGGTCGGCCTTCCCTCGGGAGACGAGGGGTACTCGGCGTCGCCCCGGAGCGTGCCGTCGCCGGCCGGGGAGAGCCGGCAGAGCAGACCCCCCTCGTCGGAGACCATGACGGTGCCGATGATCGACCCCGCCTCGGGGGCGGTGATGGGGCGGACGTAGCAGAGGCGCTCGGCGGCGCGATCGACGCGCCCGAGCAGTTGCACCCCCGCGACCGTGGCGACCGTGTTGCGCTCGACGCCATGGCGCCGCCCCGCCCGCACGGTGAGCAGCGGGCTGGAGAGGTCGCTCGACGCCCCGACGACCGACGCCGTGTACAGCCGAAGCGGCAGTTCGGGGTTCAGCGCGATGCCGCCTTGGAGTTGGCGCACGAGTTCGCGCAACCGCGCGTTCTCGTCGCGCATCCGGTGATACAGCGCGGCGTAGTGGTCCCGCTGCTGCTCGAGTTCCGCCACCTGCTCCGGCGGCGAGCCCCCCGCCCGCGCGGGGGCGACCCACGCGGCCAGCGCACGCAGCGGCTGGCTCACCGGCGCGGCGACGACGGCCGACAGGTCCGCGAACCAGCCAGCGAAGGCCATGAACCGCACCGGCACGAGCGCCAGCACGACGAGCGCGGCGATCGTGATCGGCAGGAGCCGGCGCGAGGCGGCGGTCTGGCCCGGGCGTCGTCCCATCGCGTCAGCCGCCCGACGAACAGGGCGGACTAGAGGTCCATGTCCGTTTCGAGGTTCGGCCCCCACACCTCGATGTTCTCGAGATAGATCGCCGTCCCGCGGGCCACGCACGTCAGCGGGTCATCCGCCAGCCGGCAGTCCAGCCCCGTCGCCTTCTGTAGGACCTGCGTCAGCCCGCGCAGCAGCGACCCGCCGCCCGCGAGCGTGATGCCGTTGTCCACGAGGTCCGCAGCCAGTTCCGGCTCCGCCCGCTCGAGCGTTCGCGTCACCGTCTCGATGATGGCGTTCACCGGCTCCTGCAGGGCCTCGCGGATCTCCTCGCTGCTGATCGGGGCCTTGCGCGGCAGGCCCGAGATCATGTCCCGCCCACGCACCTCCATCGTCGTCTCCTCGCCGACGGGCGCGGCCGACCCGATCTCAATCTTGATGCGCTCGGCGGTCTGCTCGCCCACCATGAGGTTGTAGGTGCGCTTCATGTGGCTGATGATCGCCTCGTCCATGTCGTCGCCCGCCACGCGGACGCTCTCGCACACCGCGATGTCCGCCAGCGACATGATGGCGACCTCGGTCGTCCCGCCGCCGATGTCCACGATCATGCTCGCGGTCGGCTCGGCGAAGGGCAGCCCCGCGCCGATCGCAGCCGCCACCGGCTCCTCGATGAGGTAGGTGCGCCGCGCGCCGGCACGCTCCGACGAATCGAAGACCGCCCGCTTCTCGACCGCCGTGATCCCCGACGGGATCGAGATCACGACGCGCGGGCCGACGAACCGCGGGCTCCCGTTCACCTTGCGGATGAAGTAGCCCAGCATCGCCTCGGTGATCTCGAAGTCGCTGATGACGCCGTCCTTCAGCGGGCGGATCGCGGAGATCGAGCCGGGCGTCTTGCCCAGCATCTCTTTGGCGACCCAGCCGACGGCGAGTTCGTTGCCGGAGCGCAGCACCTGGTTCGTGCCCTTGCGCACCGCGACGACGCTCGGCTCGTTCAGCACGATCCCCTGCCCACGCACCGCAACGAGCGTGTTGCAAGTGCCGAGGTCGATCCCCATGTCAACCGCGAACAGGCCCAGGAACCGATCGAAGAGCACGCTACTTCCTTGCCCGCCGCTGAGCGCGGCCTTCCATGGCTGGCGCGGGCCGGTCGGCCCCACGGTGGGGCGCACCCGCCGCGCCGGGGCGCGCACATCCTTCGCCCCGCGAGCCGAGACAGTACCGCCGATCCGCCCAAACTGCCAGCCGCCCCGACGCCGGGCGACGAAAAAGCCGCCCCGGCTCGGTGAGGAACCGGGGCGGTCTCGCGGACTCAGAAGGCCGCGAAAGGGGGGTCGTCCAAGGACGGCGCCCCGGCTCGCCCAGCCGGGAGGCCGCGGGAACCTTCCGTCAGCGGTCGCGGGAGGCGAGGGGGCGCGCCGGCTCGGCGGGCGTCTCACGCTCCGGCCCGACCTCGATCACGGGCGGGGCGATCTCGATCGCCTTCGCCCCGGGGAGGACGCCGCCCGTGCCCCGAAGGGCCTGGCCGGCCCGGATCGTGGTGTCCAGTTCGAGTTGGGCGCGGGCCTTGTAGTCGTCCACCGTCGAGCGGCCGGCGAGCGAGGTCAGGCGGGCCTCCTGCTCGGCGAGGATCTTGGCGATCCGACCCTGCACCTGGTCCAGGCTCCCCGCGCTGTAGCGGTCGTACTTGTCCATCGTCGCCTGACGCTGGGTCAGCATCTGCTCCATCCGCGTGTTGCGGGCGATCGCGTCCACCTGACGGTCCAGTTGCCAGAGTTCGTTCTGGAACTTCACGCGCTCCGATTCGAACTGGCTCAGCAACTCCCCGAGGCGCTGCTGCTGTGAACGGAGCAGCGACAGGTCCCGCTCGATGTCCGCGGCCCGGTCGGCGTAGGCGGAGCGGAGTTGGCTGATCTGGTTGGCCTTGGTGTAGGCCTCGTCGAGGCTGAACGAACGGTCGTCCAGGCGAACCCTGACGACGCTGAACCCGTTCTCCGACCTCGCGCTCTCGGCCCGGGCGAGCAGGTCCTGCATCTGCCCCAGGTCGGCGTCGGCGAGCGAGATGACCTTGTGGCTCACCATCAACTCACGCTCCAACTGCTGCACGTTGTGGCTCACCTCGGCCAGATCGCCCTGCACAGCGGCGATCTTCTTGGGCAGTTCCGCCTCCAGGGCGCGCAACTGCTGACGCAGCGCGATCGGATCGTCGATCGTCGCGTCGATCTTCGTGTTGATCGAGTGGCGGGCCTGCGTGAAGAGCGCGGCCACGCGATCCGGACCGGCGATCACCACCGCCGGCACCAGCACCGCGCCGCCCACGACCGTCCCGATGACGCCCATACGAACCAGAGACTTGACGATGCACGGCATGGCGAACCTCCTTGGATGAGCCGTCCGTCCGGGCCGATCGTGCCGCCCCGTCGTGTCCGGCCGCCCGATCTCGGGCCTGTCCGGGTCTCATTGGGAGCCCAGCCCGCCCGCTTTCACACTCGCGAGCCGGAATCCGCTCGTCCGTGAGAATGGCATTCCAGGACGCGAAATGCCCTTCGTTCGGACCATGTCCGGCGGTATCCTTGGGGACAACCGGCCCTTCCCCGAAACGCGGCGTGCCAAACCCGGAACGATCGGGCGTCCCGCCGTGCCCAGGGGGGTCAGCGCAGCCCGGGCACGGGCCAGCGCAAGGAGTCGCACGGTGCTCTCGTCGATGACCACCAGTTTCGTCGCCCGCCTGCGCGCCAACGACCAGGCCGCGTGGTTCGAGTTGTGGGAAACCTTCGGACCGGTCGTCCGCGCCCAACTCGCCCGCTGGGGGGGCGGGCGCATCGGGCACGAGACGGTCCGCGACCTCTCGCAGGAGACACTCGCCGCGCTCTCGGACTCGATCGACCGCTACGATCCCGCCCGCGGCGCCCGCTTCAGCACCTGGCTGCTCGCCATCGCCAAGCACGTGCTCGGCGACGAGATGGACCGCCGCATGGCCATGAAGCGCGGCGGCGGGCGGACGGCGGCTTCCCTCGACGAGGCCTGGATGGCCGGCTCATCCGCCATCGGCGCGGACGACGCCTACGAGGCGGCCGTCTTCGGCGCCAAGGTCGAGGCCGCCATCCGCCAGGTCCAGAAAGAGTGCGACTTCACCGACTTCTCCATCTACAGGATGCGCGTCCTCGACGGCACGAGCGGCAAGGACGTGGCCGCGGCCATCGGCGTGAGCGAACCGACGGTGAGCCGCCGTTTGGCGAAGGTTCGCGACGCCCTGCGCCGTCGGATCATGGAAGCGGTGGAGACCTACTCCTTCACCGAGGACGAGCGGGCCGAGCCGCGCCGAAACGGGCTGGACCTCGATCCGAACAAGGCCGACGACGCCCTCTTTGACGAGGCGGTCGCGGAGATCTACCACCGCCAGATGGACCTTCGGCGGTTGGACGAGCAGGCCGCTCGATAGGACGCCGACGAGACGCCCGCCGGGGCAGGAGCGAAGGTATGGCCGGGCCTGGGGTGCTGCTGGTGCTGCTGGGAGCGGTCGTGGGCATCGTGCTCCTCGTGCTGCTCGTCATGTACGTCGTCGTGCCGATCTTCAAGGGCTTCGGCTGGCTGGTCCGCCACGTCTTCGCGTTCATCGGCGGCGAGATCCGCGATGCCCTGCGCCTCATCGGCGCGCTCGTCACCGCCGTCGTCTTCGCCTTCCTCGTCATCGCAAACGTCGTGATCGGGCGCTGGTCCGCCGCGGCGCACTTCGGCCGCGCGATCCAGGCGGAGATGGGCGCGGGCGGCTCGTGCATCTACCGCATCCTCGTGGGGCATCCGGCCCGGTTCCTCTGCCTGAACTCGCTCGTGGACGGCCTCGAGCGCCGCCTCCCTGAGGTCGTCGCCGCATCGCCCACCGCCGACACGCCCTCGCGCCGCACAGGCAAGTTTGAGGGCTACGTCATCGTCGGCTCGCTCCCCGGCGGCGGTTCGGGCGGGAAGTTGTACGTCGCCGAGCCGGACGAGATCCGCCGCGCCGCCTTCGCCCGCCAAGGCATCGAAGACGTGGACCAGGTCGTCATCAAGTCCTTCAGTCTCCAGGACGGCTCCAGCCTGCCGCAGATCGTGCGCGAGAGCCGCGCGCTGGACGCCGCCAAAAAACTCGGCCTGGTGCTCGACCACGAGCTGACGCCCGAGCGCTTCTACTACGTGATGCGTTTCGTGCCGGGCGAGCCGTTGAGCCTCGTCACGCAGAAACTCCACGCCCGCGCGCCCGCCGAGGGACTCACCAACGCGCAGTTGCACGAGGCGCTCGGCTACCTCGCCTCGCTGCTCGGCACGCTGGACCGCTACCACCGCGGCGGGCTGTGGCACAAGGACGTCAAGCCCGACAACATCATCGTCCACGGGCGAGAGGCCCACCTCGTCGATTTCGGCCTCCTCACGCCCATCCGCTCGGCGATGACGCTGACCACGCACGGCACCGAGTACTTCCGCGACCCCGAACTGGTGCGCATGGCGCTGCGCGGCGTGAAGGTCCACCAGGTCGACGGCGCAAAGTTCGACGTCTACGCCGCGGGCGCGGTGCTCTACGCCGTGGTCGAGAACTCCTTCCCCGCCCACGGCGCGCTCAGCCAGATCTCGCGCCGCTGCCCCGAGGCCGTGCGCTGGATCGTCCGCCGGTCGATGGCGGACTACGACAAGCGCTACCCCACGGCCGCCGCGATGCTCGACGACATCCGGTTCGTCGCCGCCGCTCCGGACCCCTTCGCGGTGCGCCCGGCGGACCTGCCGAGCATGCGCGGCGTCGAGGGCGACGCGCAGCAGGCGATCCGGCACGAGGAGGAGGAACTGGTCTTCGCGGGTGCTGTCGCTGCATCGCACTCTCGCCACGCACGCCCCGACGCCGCGCCGGCTTTCACCCCGACCCCGCCCGCGCCGCCCCAGCGACGCTTGCGCCCGCGCCTGCGCGTGACCAACTGGTGGAGCGGCGAGTACGTCGTCTCGCCGGACGAACCCGTGCGCGCCGCCGGCACGCCACGCCCGCGTCCGCCGCAGCGGCCCGCGCGCCCTCGGGTGCAGCGAGCCCCCGCGCAGCAGCAACTGGCCAGCGCGCGCGCGCGCGTCGAGGCCGCCCGCACCCGGGCCGCCAAGCGCATCGGCGCCCGCCCGCCCGCGTCCGCCCCCGCGCGGTTCAACAACGGCATCAACCCCGGCGTCGCCGTCGCGCTCTTCCTCTTCCTGGCGGCGTGCGTCGGGCTGGCCGCGATCATCATCGGCTACGCGGCCAACAAGCGCACGTTCGCCTGGGCAAGCGGCGTGGCGGACGCCGTTCCCGCCCCGATTCCCGCACCGCCCGTCCCTGAGGTGCCGGCGCTCCCCGCGTTTGCGCAGGCACCCGACGAGGGTGCTCGTCTGCTCGTCGTGAGCGACCTGCTCCCGCCGCTCGACGACTCAACCCGCGCTCGCGTCGCCGCGGTGCTCGCTTCGCTCACCTCGGCGGGCGTGGACATCCGCGGCGCCGCGGCCGACGCCGGGGCGGACACCGCCGACCTCGATCTCGCGGCCGCCGTCCGCCTCGTGCGCGGCCAGGCGCCGTTGGACTCGCCCGACGCGACGGCGGCCATCGAGTCGTGGCTCGCCACGTCGCCAGACGCCGACGCCGTCCTCTGGCTCAGCCCTCTGACCGACGGCTCTCGCTCCGGCCCCGCGGCGCGCCTCTTCGTCGCGCCGCGCGGCGAGGAGTGGACCACGTGGTCGCGCTCCGCGCTCGACGCGATCGATGCGATCCTCGCACGCTGACACCGCGATCACTCCCCGTCCGAGACCCTCACCAGCGTCTCCAGCGTCTCTCGCGCCCGCCCGGAATCCACCGCCTCCGCGGCGAGCGAAAGCCCCTCGCCCAGCGAGGCCGCCGCGTCCGCCACCAGCAGCGCCGCCGCCGCATTGAGCAGCGTGATGTCCCGCTTCGCCCCCGCCTCGCCGCCCAGCACGTCGCGCACGGCCGCCGCGGCGTCCTCGACGCTCCCGACGCGCAGGTCGTCGAGCCGCCCGGGCGCGAGGCCGAGCGTGCGTGCGTCCAGTTCCTCGACACGCACGCCCCCCCCCGAGACGAACGCCATGATCGTCGGCGCTGTCGTCGTCAGTTCGTCCATGCCGTCGCGCCCGTGCGCCACGATCGCACGCTCCGCCCCCAGGCCCGCGAGCGCCTCGGCGATCAGCGGCACGAGCCGCGCCTCGTAGACGCCGATCACCTGCCGACGCGCCCCGGCCGGGTTCGTCAGCGGGCCGAGCAGGTTGAAGATCGTCGGGAAGCCGAGCGACCGGCGCGGCCCCACCGCGTGCCGCATCGCCGGGTGGTGATGGATAGCGAAGCAGAAGCAGACGCCCGCCTCCGCCAGGCAGCGCGACTGCACCTCCGGCGTGGCGTCGACGCGCACGCCGAGCGCGGCGAGCGCCTCGGCCGAGCCGCGACCGGTGCGCGAGCGGTTGCCGTGCTTGGCGACGAGCACGCGCCGCCCCCCCCCCGGCCGGGCCGCCGCCGCCACGATCGCCGCCGCCGTCGAGATATTGAAGGTCTTGGGCGCGCCGCCCGTGCCGCAGGTATCGATCAGCGTCGCGCCCGGCACGCTCGGCGCGGGCGTGGGCGTGACGTGCCGTCGCATGACGCGGGCCGCGCCGATGACCTCATGCGAGGTCGCCCCGCGCGTCTGGATCAGCGAGAGGACGCCGGCGATCTGCGAGTCGTCCAGCCCGCCGGAGAGAAGCCGCTCGAAGAGCGCCTCGGCCTCCTCCGCGCTGAGCGTGCGGCCGGCGACGAGCATCCCGAGCGCATCGTGCGGTTCCATCGGCGCACACGATATCGTCCTCGGCCCCCGCACGCCCGGCCGAATACCATTGAGCATGGACGGCCCATGCCCCAGGACGGCAGGCGTGGCGCGACGCGCGGCCCGGCGCGCCCTGCTCGCCGACGCCGTGCGCCGGTCTGGGATCGTCCTCTTCGCGGGCGCGTCCGCGGGACTGCTCGCCGCCGCCCTCGACCGGCTCAACCTCTGGCGGCCCGAATGGTGGGCGTATCTCGCCGTCGCGGTCGGCGTCGGCGCGGCGCTCCTGATCGCGGACGCCTGGCGCCGCCGCTGGTCGCTGCTGCGGGCGGCCGTCGCGCTGGACCACGCGCTCGCCCTCCATGACCGGCTGTCGTCGGGCCTCGCGCTGGCTCGGTCGGACGACGCCTTCGCGTCGCTTGCGCAGCGCGATGCCGAGCGCGCCGCCGAGCATGTCCGCGTTCGACGGGCCGTGCCGGTGCGGCCGGGCTGGTGGTGGGGCGCATGGCCGATCGTCGGTGCGGCGGCCGTCGCGGTCGCGGTCTTCCTGCCGAGGCTGGAACGCGGGAGCGCATCGGAGAACCCCGCGCTGGCGCGTGCGGCACGCGAGTCGGCCGCGCGGGACGTGGCCGAAGCCTCGCGTGCGGCGCGGGAAGCGGCCGCGGCCGCGCACGCCGACCCCGCAACGGTCGAACAACTCGCCACGCTCGACGAGATCGAACGCGAACTCGCCGATGCACGCCGCGACCCGCGCGAGGCGAGGGCCGCGGCCGCGAGTTCCATCGAGAGCCTCGCCGACCGCCTCGACCGGCAGGCCGAGCGCGAGCAGGACGCCGCCGACCGAACGCGCGAGCGGCTGGCACGGGCAGCGCAGGCCGCGGGCGACGACAACGCGGCATGGTCCGACCTCGCCGAGGCGCTCGGCGCGGGCGACGCGCCCCGTGCCGCCGACGCCGCCGAACGCCTCGCGCGAGAGATGGACCGCCTCGACCCGGCGGCCCGCGAGCAACTGGCCCGCGAACTCGAGGACCTCGCCCGTGCGCTCGCCGAGCCGCAGCCGGAGTCTCCCGTCCCGCCCCCACCCCCCCCCGCGCCTCTCGACGAACAGGCGCTGGAACGGCTGGCGAACGAGACCGACCCGGGCAAGATCGAACAGGAACTGCGCGACGCGGGTCTCGACCCGGAAATCGCTGAGCCGGCGGCGCGTGAAGTCGCCGAACAGAACCGGCGCCGGCAGGCCGAGCACGAGGCGCAGCGCCGAACGGACGAACTCCGCCGCGCCGCGGAGGATGCGGCCCGGGAACTCCGCGAGCCTCCCAAGCCGCGGCCCGACGCCGGCGAGCGGCCGCCGACCGACCAGCCCCCCCCCGAAAGCGGTCAAACGCCCGAAGAGAGCAACGAGCGCGAGCCGGTCGATGGCGACCAGCGCGAGCCTCGGGAGGGTCAGCAGGAACGATCGCAACCGCGGCAGGGAGAGCAACAGCGCGGCGACGGTGAGCAGCAACCGCAACCCACCGAGGGCGAGGGCGAAGCCGAGGGCGAGCAGCCGCGGCCGCGCGAAGGCGAAGGCGACGCGGAACAACCCGAGTCGCGCGAGCGCACGCCCGGCGACGCACCGCAGGCCGTGCCCGGCGAAGAGCGCGAGAGCGAGCAGGGCGAGCCGACGCCGGGCGAGGGCGAGACGCCGCAGCAGCAAGGCGAACCCCGCCCCGCGCCGGGAGAACAGGGCGAGTCGCCCGACGGCCGACGCCCCGACGGACAGCAACCGGGCGCACAGCCCGGAGGCGCACAGCCGAACGGCGAGCAGCCCGGCCAGTCGCCGCGGCAGCCCGGCGACACCGAGGGGGGGGGCGACGAAGCGCCCGGCGGGGTGCGGGGCCTGGCCGAACGCCTGCGCGAACTGGCGCAGCCCGGGCGCGAAGAGCGCGAGCACGCCCGCGACCTGCGCGAACACGCGCGCCGGCTGCTCGGGCGCGAGCCGGGCGACGACCCCCGCGGCCCGTGGCCCGACGAGCGCGAGTTCGCGCGCACCACGCCCCCGACGGACGAGCCGTGGCGCTACGAGACCACCCCGATCGACGCCCGCGACCCCGGCGAAACGAGCGAGGACGGCCGGGTCGTCGCCCAGTGGTTCGCCGACGGCCCGCGCACCGAGGGCGGCCCGTCGCGCCGGGCGATGCAGGAGGGCATCCGCGAGGCGGCACGCTCGGCGGAGGAAGCCCTCGAGCAGCAGGCCGTTCCGCCCGCGCGCCGGGACCTCGTGCGGCGAGTCTTCGAGCGCTACCAGAAGCGCGCCGAGTCGCAGCAGGGGGGGGGCGGCTGACGCATGGGCCTGCGGTTCGAGAGTCCGCTCTGGCTGCTCGTCGTCCTGGCCGCGCTCCCGCTGGCGTGGATCGGCCTGCGGTGGTTCGCCGCGATGAGCCGCGTGCGCCGGTGGTCGGCGGTCGTCGCCCGGACGCTCCTCACGCTGCTGCTGGCGGCGCTGCTGGCCGGCGCCGCGGGGATGCGCCCGGCGGATCGCCTCGCTGTTGTTTTCGTGGTGGACGTCTCCGGCTCGGTGCGCCGCTACGCCGACGCCGCGGGCGGTCCGCCGCTCGTTGAACGCGTGCGCTCGACCATCGGCCGGCTCGCCGCGGATCGCGGCCCGGACGACCTGCTCGGCGTCGTCGTCTTCGACGGCTCGTCCGCCGCCGTCGCCCTGCCGACGCGGGCCGACGTCTCGGGTCGGTCGCTCGACGTGCAACTGCGCGAGGGCACGGACATCGCGTCCGCGCTGCGCTTCGCCGCGTCGCTCATCCCGCCCGACGCCGCCGGGCGGCTCGTGCTCGTCAGCGACGGCGTCGAGACGACCGGCAGCGCCCTGGCCGCGGCGCAGGAACTCGCCGCACGCTTCGCCTCCGCGCGCGGCGGGCGCGGATCGCTCCCCGTCGACGCCGTGCCGGTCGAGTACGAGGTCCGCGGCGAGGTGGTGGTCGAGCACGTCGACGCCCCCCCCGCCGCCGCCGCCGAGTCCGCCATCACCCTGCGGGTCGTGCTCGCCGCCACGGACCCGGCCCGCGGCACGCTGCACCTGCTCCGCGACGGCGAGCCGGTGGACCTCGGCACGGGCCTCGGCGCGGGCCGATCGCTCGCGCTCGCGCCGGGACGCCACGTCGAACTCGTCCGCGTCACGCTCCCGCCCGCGCGCGTGCACCGCTTCGAGGCCGTCTGGGAGCCGGAGACCGCCGAGGGGCCCGGGGGTGTGACGGTCGCGCTCGGCGATTCGATCCAGGAGAACAACCGCGCCGAGGCGTTCACCGTCACGCCCGGTCGCGGCTCGGTGCTGCTCCTCGACGGCGTCTCCGACGGACGCCCCGGCGAGGCCGGCTCGACGCTCGCTCGCACGCTGGAGCAGGCGGGCATCGGCGTCACCGTCCTCCCCCCCCCTGCCGCCCCGACGGACCCGCTCTCCCTCCAACTCTACGACCTCGTCATCCTCCAGAACGTGCCCGCGGACGCGCTGGACCCGACGGCGCAGCACGCGCTCGCGGCCCACGTCCGCGACCTCGGCGCGGGGCTGGTCATGGTCGGCGGGCCGGACTCCTTCGGCGCGGGCGGCTGGAAAGGCTCGCCGATCGAGCCGATCCTGCCCGTCAGCCTCGACCTGCCCGAGAGCCTCATCGTCCCCTCCGCCGCCATCGTGCTCGTCATCGACAACTCCGGCTCGATGGGGCGTGGCGTCTTCGGCTCATCGCGCACGCAGCAGCAGATCGCCAACGAGGCCGCCGCCCACGCCGTCGCCATCCTCGACCGCGCGGACCTCGTCGGCGTCATCGCGTTCAGCAACGCCCCGCGCGTCGTCCACCCACTCTCACCCAACGACGACCCCCCGACGCTTGCCGCACGCATCCGCGGCATCAGCCCCGGCGGCGGCACCAACCTGCTCCCGGCCCTCGAAGAAGCCGCCCGACAACTCGAAACCGCCAGGGCCGAGGTTCGCCACGTCATCGTCCTCTCCGACGGCGTCTCGATGAACGCGGAGATGCTCCCCGGCGCGGCCGCCGACCTCTTCGACCGCGGCATCCGAGTCTCCACCATCAGCGTCGGCCAGGCCGCCGACGTCGCCACCATGGGCGCGATCGCCGAACAGGGCGGCGGCCAGCACCACTACGTCGTCAACCCCAACGCCCTGCCGAGCATCTTCGTCAAGACCATCCGCCTCGTCCGCTCGCCGATGATCCGCGAGGCCCCGTTCCGTCCGGTCGTCACGCCCAGCGGCTCGCCCATGACGGAGGGCCTCGGAACCCCCCCCCTGCTGGGCGGGCTGGTGCTGACCCAGGCTCGCACCGAGCCGACCATCGTCAACGCCATGCTCACGCCCGACGGCGAGCCGGTCCTCGCCCACTGGAACGCCGGGCTGGGGCAGGTCGCCGCCTTCACCTCCGACGCGCACCGCTGGGCCGCTCGCTGGCTGGACTGGCCCGGATACGCGCGGATGTGGACGCAGATCGTCCGCACGCTCTCGCGCCCCGCGACCTCGCACGGCTACGACCTGACGACGCAGGCCACGGACGGACGGCTTCGCGTTCGCTTGGAGGCCGCCGACGACGAGGGCACGCCGCTCGACGCGCTCACGGTCGATGCGACGGTCTATGCGCCGGGCGAGGAGCCGACGACCATCCGCCTCGACCAGACCGGGCCGGGCGTGTACGAAGGGTCGGTCGAGGCGAACCGGACGGGCGCATACGTCGCGGTCGTCAAGCCGCGCCAAGCCGGCCGCCCGCTCCCGCCCGCGATCGGCGGCGCGACCATCGCCGCGGGCGAGGAGTACCGCTCGCTGCGGTCGAACGCCGCGCTCCTGCGCGAGGTCGCGTCGATCACCGGCGGGCGCACGCTGTCGCTCGATACGCTCGACGCCGCGACGGTCTTCGACCGCGCCGCCGCCCCGCCCCGGTTGGCGAGCGTCCCCATCTGGCGGCACCTGCTGATGGCCGCGATCGTCGTGCTCATGTTGGACGTCGGCACTCGCCGCATCGCCTGGGACCGCTTCGTCTCGCGCGAGTTCGGCGTCGAACTCCGCAAGGCCGCCGCCGAGTCGCTCGCCGAGCGCGGCGAGGAGGCCCGCCGGACGCTCGCCGGCCTGCGCGGCACGCGCGAGGCGGCGCGGGTTGAGCCGCCGTCGGGCGCGCTGGGCGAGACGGAGGCCCGCCGCGTCGCCGAGGAGGCCGCACGCCGCCGCGTGCGCGACCGCGAGGAGGCTCTCCGCGCCATCCGCGAGCAGCGCACGCGCACCGCCCGGCAGCCGGACGCCGACGCGCCCCAAGCCCCAGGCCCCAAGCCCCGGGCCGACGACGCGCCCCCCCCCTCCGGCGGCCTGCTCGAGGCCAAGCGCCGCGCCCGTGAGCGCATCGAGCGCCAGCAGGAGAGCGACGAGTGACGCCGCGAGAGCCGCTGCACGAGATGCGCCCGACGACCCGCTTCTCCGACCGCGCCGGAGACTACGCGAAGTACCGCCCGACCTACCCGGCCGACGCGATCGATGCGATCCTCGGCGGCCTCCCCCCCGCGGAGCGGGGCGGGGTCTTGCAGGCCCCGATCGTGGCGGCGGACGTCGGCGCGGGCACCGGCATCTCCGCGCGCCTGCTCGCCGAGCGCGGCGTGCGCGTCATCGCCATCGAGCCGAACGACGCGATGCGCGCCGCGGCAGAGCCGCACGCCTTGATCGAGTGGCGAGCGGGAACGGCGGAGGCCACAGGGCTTGACGACGCGTCGGTTGACCTGGTCCTGTGCGCTCAGTCCTACCACTGGTTCGAGCCTGCCGCCGCCTGCCGCGAGTTCGCCCGCATCCTCCGCCCCGGCGGGCGGCTCGCCCTCGTCTGGAACGACGGCGACGAGACCGACCACGTCGCCCGCGGCTACTACGACCTCGTCCGCGAGGCGAGCGACGGCGCAGGCCCGACCAGCCACCAGTCCGCCGCGCGCGACCCGACGTTCGCCCCCCCCGTTGACCCCGCCCGCGTGCGCCGCCTGCGCTTCCGCAACGAGCAACGCCTCGACGAAGCGTCCCTCATCGGCCGCGCCATGAGCGCGTCCTACGTCCCGAAGACCGGCCCGCGCACCGACCGGCTCATCGAGGGCCTCCGCGCCCTGCACGCCCGCCACGCGGGCGCCGACGGGCGCGTCGCACTCGTGTACGAGGTGCTCATGTACTTGTTCACTCGCGATAACGAACCGCGACCTCTCTGAGCGAGCCGCGACCTCTCTGGGCGAGCCGCGACCGTGAGGGAGCGGTTCTTGATCGCACGGAGGCCAGAATCGACTTCGTTATCGCACTCGATCGACAATGTCGCCGTGCAGGCTCAGCCGGTCCGCCTCCGTGATCCGCACGCGCACCATCTCCCCCGCCAGCCGTGCCGCGGCCTCGCGCGGGGCCTCGAAGAAGACGATCAGGTCGCCGTCCGTCCGCCCCGAGAGTTGCACGCTGGGCACGCCGTTGATCTCGGCGGTCGCCGTCGGCGCGTGGCCTGGGTCGAGGTCGGCCGCCGGGTCGCGCCCCCCCACCGTCAGCGTGACCGCCCCGCCGGCCTTGCGGATCTGCCCGGTCGTCATGCCCTCGCGTTTCATCTGCTGCTTGCTCGGCCCTTCGACGAAAACCTCGACCTCGCGCCCCACCTGCTCGCGGGCGATCGCGTCCGAGATCTCCGCCTGCACCGCGAGCAGTTCGTTGTTGCGCCGCCGCTTCACCGCCTCGGGCACGTCGTCCGCGATGCGCTCGAACGCGACCGTGCCCGGACGCGGCGAGTACTTGAAGATGAAGCAGTTCTTGTACCGCGCCCGGCGCAGCAGCCCGACCGTCGCCTCGAAGTCCTCGTCCGTCTCCGTCGGGAAACCGACGATGACGTCGCCGGACACCATGAGCGGACGGCCGATCTCCGGCTGGTCCAGGTAGCCGCGCGCACGCGCCAGGAACTCCTCGTACTCCCGGACGCTGTAGCCGCGGTTCATCTTCGCCAGCACGCGGTCGGACCCGCTCTGCGCCGGCACGTGCAGGTAGCGGCAGATGCGCGGGTGATCCCGCATCACCTCGAGCACGTCGTTGCCGAAGTCACGCGGGTAACTGGTGACGAACCGGAGCCGACGGATCGCGGGCACCTCGTCGTGGATGCGCGCCAGCAGGTCGGCGAACGTCGTCACACGCTCGCCCGCGAACGGGTCGCGGTCGTGCCCGCCGCGATAACTGCGCCCCTTCTGCGGCTGCGTGACGCCGCCGACCGTCACCGCCGCCCCGTGCTCGAAGCGGTAGTGGTTCACCGTCTGCCCGAGCAGCGTCACCTCGACGACGCCCGCGTCGGCCAGACGCCCGCACTCGTCCACCACGTGGTCCGGCGGGCGGTGGACCTCCGCCCCGCGCGTGAACGGCACCACGCAGTACGTGCAGAACTTGTTGCACCCGCGCGTGATCCGCACGTACGCCGACCGGCGGCTCGCGCCCGAGGCCGGATCGACGGGCGACACCGCCCGCGACAGGTCCAGCAGTTCGAGGTTGTCCTCGGCCGCGGCGAGCGTCGCGCTGCGCCGGCTCGCGTTGCCCTGCAGCGCGACCTGCCGCGCCGAGGTTCGTGCGCCGGCGCCCTCGCCGTGCAGGCTCTCCCTCGTGCGCACGGCGTTGTCCAGCAGGGCGGGCAGTTTGTCCAGTTCGCCCGGCCCGCACATCACGTCCACGACGGGCATGCGCCGCATCAGGTCCTCGCCGTCACGCTCCGCCATGCACCCGAGCACGCCGACGACGAGCGACGGCTCGCGCCGCTTGCGAGCCGACATCTCGCCGAGGCGGCTCCAGACCTTCTGCTCGGCGTGCTCGCGCACCGAGCAGGTGTTGTAGAGCACGACGTCCGCCCGCTCCGGGTCGCCCGTGAAGCCGTAGCCCAGGCGCGCCAGTTCCCCCGCCACCAGTTCCGAGTCCAACTCGTTCATCTGGCAGCCGAAGGTCTCGAGATAGACGGTCCGACCGGGCATCGCGGCGGAAGTCTAGACGCCGCACCCGCCGGCTCGAAACAATGGGCGGGGCGCCGCGCTCCCCTCCGAGCGTCGGGACCCCGCCCGCGAGCGCGGACCGCGGCGTCGGAGCGTTCAGCGGCGGCGCCGCAGCGCGGCCGCGACCGCCGGCGCGAGCAGCGCGACCGCCCCGGGCGCCGGCACGTTCGTGAACGCGACTCGGTAGTCGTCGCTCGCGCCGTAGCCCGTCGTGCCCGTGTCGATCAGGCGGAAGGTCGCGTGCCACTCCGTCTGGGACGGATCGAACGCCGCGTCGTCCGAGTCGATGTGCCAGAACGGGTGCTCGTCGAACTCGTGCCCGCCGAGCGCGAACGAATCGCCCGGCGACATGAGATTGAAGAACGGGTCGTAGACCTTGAGCGCGGGATCGACAGCGACGAGCACGAACCAGACGTCCGCGCCGACGCCGAGCATGAAGAAGTCCTCGTCCGGCTCGTCCTCGTCGAGCGAGGCGAAGCCCGGCTCCGAGCCGAACCAGCCGACGACGACGCCCGAGTTGAACGGCGGCAGGGAGAAGGCCTCGTCCAGGTCCGCTTCGGGCGTCAGCACGCCCGTCCCGCTCACGCCGACAACGAAATCGTCGTCATGCTGAGCGGCCGCGGGCCACGCCAGGCCCACGACCGCGAGAACACCCGTCATCATCCCGGTACGCATCGGAAACTCTCCATTTCTCCCGCTCCAGCGCAGCGATTGTGGAAGCGAACGAATACAAGAGGGGGGCCGAACCGTTCAGCACCCCGCGACGAAAGCGTTGAGGAACGCGACGAAGTCCAGCGTGTTGACGGCCGTGTCGCCGTTGAAGTCCGCCGCGGCGTCGCCCGCGACGAAGGCGTTGAGGAACGCCACGAAATCCAGCGTGTTGACGACCGTGTCGCCGTTGAAGTCCGCCGGGCAGCCCGCGCCGCACGACGACACGTTCTCGATCGCCCAGTTCACGGCCTGCTCGAACTCCGCGTCGGGCAGGTCCTTGTTGAAGACCATCCAGAACGGCTCGCTCGGCCCGACCGCGCCATGCGAGGACCACAACTCCAGTTCCAGCAGGTACGCACCGGCCGTGGCGGGCGCGGTCAGGCGGAACGTGTAGTGGTAGTGGAACGACCCGTTGGAACTCGCCGCGAGCGTGAACCCCTGCACCGGCACGTCCGTCGCCGGCGACTCGACCGGCCCGAGCGGACCCCACGACACCGCGATCCGCTCCGGCGGGATCGTCGAAAAGCCCGAGCCGTCCCATTTGCGCACGGCGCGCCGGATCGTGAACCCGACCTCCGCGTTCGCGGGGAACGTGCCGGCCACGCTGTCGAAACCGGGATTGTTGGTCTGGTTCGTGCCGCCGAACGCGCCCGTGAACAGGCACCACGGCTCGGTCGCCGCGCCGTCGTAGGCGTTCGTCACGATGTGCCCGTCCGTGACCGTCAGCACGATGTCCCCCCCGTGCGGCTGCGCGACGGCGGCGCAAGCGGCGAGCGAGATTGTCAGCAACCAGACCGAGCGAATGTGTCGCATGTCGGTCTCCTTTCGTTGGTTGAACTCGATTCCCTGTTCACTTGGCCACCGGCGGGAAGAAGCGGTTGTCGTAGTAGTCCGTGTACACGCGGTCGAAGCGGAGCGTCTCCGCGTGCCCGTCGAGGTAGCCGTAGTTCGCCACCGCGTCCCACGCGCCGTGCCGACCGCCGTGGGCGTCCGACTCCATGTGCATCGCCGCGAGTCTGGGCCGGTCGGCCGGATCGACGCCCGTCCCGTCCCACTCGTAGACGTGGACGTGGTCGGTGCGCGCGTACGCCGGGTCGGCGTACCGGCCCGTCCCCTCGGTCATCATCAGGAAGTGCACCGTCGCGTAGGGCCGCGGCACCCGCTCCATACGGTCGAAGTGCGTGATGCGCCCCAGTTTCGGATCGACGTACGTCGGCCCCTTGGTCGTGAGGTAGTCGTTCAGCCCGTAACTCGTCCACCGGCAGACGCCGCTCGGCGGCGGGTCGTTGGAGGGGTCGTCGTCGGCCAGCAGGCCGAGCAGTTGCGCGAGCGTGACGCCTTCGCATTGCCCGCCCTCGCTCGCGTGCCAGTGCGGGCTGCGGTCGCCCGGCGAGCGCACGACGGGCGAACCGCCGTAGTAGGGCGCGAGCGTGCTGATCCACGAATCGCGCACCGAGCCTGAGGCCCCGCCGTGCGAGAGGGCCGCGTCGATGAAGCGGTCGTTGTTGTCGTTCATGTAGAGCGTGTGGGCGACCTCCAGTTGCCGGATGTTGCTCAGGCAGACCGCCGCCCGCGCCGCCTGCCGTGCCTTGCCCAGCGCGGGCAGCAGCAGGCCGACGAGCAACGCGACGATCGCAATGACGACCAGCAGCTCGATGAGCGTGAATCCACGGCGGCCCATGGCCGACCTCCCGATCGCCCGCGCCGCGGACGCCCGGGCACGACGGGGGGCTGCCCGTCAGGCCCGTGCGCACGCCGCGCGGCGACGATCCGACTCGATGGCGAGTGATGATGCGAGAGTCCGACGCGCGCGGTGCATCACGCCCTCGGCGGGCCGCGCGTCGTCGCGTTCGTCAGCCACGGCTCGGGCGCGGGGAGCGTGTCGGCCGCCGGAGTCCGGGACGGCGACCCGGCAAGCAGCCCGATCACGGCGGGAGCCGAGAACTCGGGCGAGCCGCCCGTCCGCGCCAGTTTCAGCGCGAGGCAGACGCGGCAGTCGTCGTGGTCGTCGGCCGGGCGCGGCTCATCCACCGGGGCGGCCGGCTCGTACCGGTGATGCCCGCCGTGCGAGCAGGCAGGGGCCGTCGCCGACGCCGCCCGGTCCGGACCGTGGGCCGAGTGCGAGTGCGCCGACTGCACGATCGGCAGCGCGGCGTTGAGCACGCACGCCAGCGCCGCCACGAACGCGACCAGCGCCCCACCCCGGGGCGGGCGTCGGCGGTGTTGGGCTGCGCTGCGGTGTGCGGCCATGGTCAACTCGCACGCAAGTGTTGCCGAAGCGACCCCCGGGCGTCAAGCGGAATCCCCCCGATGCGCGGCGATCGCGCCCGGGCGTCACCCCGGGTTCCCTACACTGGCGAGAATGAGTCGGCGGTCACCCGTCTCGTGGATTCGCGGCCTGTCGCTCGCCGACAAGTGTCTGGTTCTGTTCGGTGGCGCGGTGGTGCTGATCGTGTGCGCCGCGCTCGCCGCCCCGTGGTTCCGCATGTTCGCGCTGGTCGAGGAGGGCCAACTCGAACTCTCGCGGACGCTCGCGGCGGTCTGGTTGCGGAGCGACGCCGAGAACCCGACGCTGCCGGGCTTCGGGCCGACCGTGCACGCGGGCGTCGAGGCGGAGCGGATCACGCCGGCCGAGGCCCGGCGCCGGGCGCCCCGCGAACCGTTCGTGCGTGAGGCTCTGCGCCGGTTCGAGCGCGACCCCCCCCCCGCGGACCACCACGCCGCCGCTTGGGACGGGCCGGCCCGCGTCTACCGCTACGCCAAGGCGGAGCGCGCCGAGGACGGGCGCATCGACTCGATCCTCCTCCTCGAACGCCGTTCCGAGGGCGCGCCCACGCTGCTCGCCGTCAACACGCTCTACCTGCTCAGCGCGGCGTTCTTCGTACTCGCGCTCGCCGTCGTCGTCTTCTACCAGATCATCCACCGCATCATCCTCAGCCCCGTGCGCCAACTGAAGCGCACCGCCGAGCGCGTCCGCGGCGGCGAACTCCGGGTGCGCTCCGACATCACCACGGGCGACGAGTTCGAGGAACTCGCCGCGACCTTCAACCAGATGCTCGCCAACCTCGAGGCGAGCCACGAGCAACTGCGCGCCATCAACGCCGCCATGGACCTCAAACTCACGGAACTGGCGCAGGCGAACGTCGCCCTGTACCAGACCGCGAAACTCAAGAGCGAGTTCCTCGCGAACGTGAGCCACGAACTCCGCACCCCGCTCAACTCCATCATCGGGTTCGCCGAACTCCTCCTCGAGATCGCGCGCGCCGAGCACACGCCAGACGCGAGCGGCTCGGCCGCCAAACGCGTCCGCTACCTCGACAACATCGTCGCCGCCGGACGGAGCCTCCTCGACATGATCGAGGACCTGCTCGCCATGGCCCGCCTCGAAGCGGGCCGCGTCGATCTCAACGTCGATCGACTCAGCCTGCGCGAGGCGACCGAGGCGCTCGCCGGCCTCATCCACCCCCTCGCCGACCGCCGCGGCATCGAAGTCCGCGTCGAGGCCGCACCCGACCTCCCCGTCATCGAGACCGACCCGCGCAAGTTCCAGCAGATCGTCTTCAACTTCCTCAGCAACGCCGTCAAGTTCATCGAACCGGAGGAACGCACCGGACGCAAAGGCCGCGTCACCCTCCGCGCCGAACGGCTCCCGCCCGGACCGGACTCGGAGACCGACCGAGTGCGCGTCAGCGTGATCGACAACGGGCCCGGCATCCCCCCCGAGGAGCAGGAGACCATCTTCGAGAAGTTCCGCCAACTCGACGCCGCCCACACCCGCGAGCACAGCGGCACCGGCCTCGGCCTCGCCATCGCACGCGAACTCGCCTCCCTCATCCAGGGCCAGATCCAACTCGTCAGCGAGCCGGGACGCGGCTCCATGTTCAGCCTCATCGTCCCCGTCTCGCTCGATCCGGAGCGCATCGCCGAGCGGTCCCTCGAAGCCCGCTTCCGCGGCGCGCTCGCGGGACGACGCGATTGGACCTGATGAAACGGGTCACGAAACCACGAGCGCAAAGCACCAAGCGCCTATCCCCGAATCTGGAGACTCGGTATCACAACAGAGGCGCAGAGGTCACAGAGTCCGCGATCCGAGAGTCTTCTCTCTGTGCTCTCTGCGCCTCTGTGGTGAATGAACGTCTTGCGGATAGGCTCCACGTCACTCCGTCACTCCGTCACTCCGTCACTCCGTCACTCCCCACCCCCTCACCTCCCCATCACCCCCTCGTAGTGCTTCAGCCGAGGCCGGCCCAGGCCCTCGCCGTCGGTCCACGGCCAGTCGATCGCGACCACGTCGATCCGCACCGGACGATCCGACCAGCCGTTCGCCCGCGCCAGCCCCCGCGCGATCGCCCCCAGCCGACGGCGCTTGTCCGCGTCGACTGCCGCCTCCGCCGGCACCGTGTCCGACAGCCCCCCCCTTCCGCGCCGCAGCCGCGTCTTCACCTCCACGACCACAATCGTCGTGCGGTCGGGCGCGAGGCACACGATGTCCGCCTCACCCCCCGCGATGCGCACGTTCCGCCCCAGCACGCGGTACCCCGCCCGGCGCAGCCACCGCGCCGCCGCACGCTCGCCCCGGCGCCCCAGTTCCGCCCGGTCGGGCGGTCCGCCGTCGCGCCCGCGAGCGAGGAGCCGCCGCAGCATCCCGCCGCCCTCAGTTCGCCCCGCCCGGCCGGTAATACCAGACCTCCGCAACATCGGTCAGCCTCCTGACCACGTTGCTGAAGTCGTCCATGCCCGAGCGGCGGATCAACTTGAAGAGGTACTTCGTCTCTTCCTCACGCAGCCGGCGCGTATACAACTCCTCCTGGATGATGAGTTGCGCGTCGTAGAGGCTCGTCGACTCGCGCCGCACGTCCTTCAGATACACCCAGTACGTGAACGCCCCCGCCTGGACCGGCCCCGCCCACGCCCCCGGCACAAGCCCGCGCGCGGCCTCGTTCAGCGCGACAAGCCCGAAGAACGACTCCTCCTCGAACGGGCCGGTGAACTCCCGCTCCACCGGGTCGCGACGCTCATTGATCTCCAGGTCCGCCACCTCGTCGAACGCCATGCCCGCCCCGAGCGCCTCGCTCACCCGCGCGATCGCCTCCGGGTCCGCCGTGCGCACGCGGACCTGCCGGAAGACGGCCTTCGGCGGGGGGTTGAACACCCCCTCGTTCCGCTCGTACACCAGCCGGATGTCACGCCACGGCACCTGCACACGCGACGCGATCTCGCGCCGGAACTGCTCCTGGATCAGCACGAGTTGCTCGCGCTCCCGGCGCGCCTCCTCAAGCGTGATCCCGCGCTCCTCCGCGAGTTGCCGCTCCGCCAGCGTCCGGCTCCCCGACGCCCCGCTCACCACGTCCGACTCGAACTTCTCCAGGAACGCACGAAGGCCCTGCTTCTCCTGCGGCGTGAGCGAAGCCCGCGCTTCCGCAAGCAGCAACTGGTCCTTCAACTCGCTCCGAAGCCGCTCCGCGATCTCGCTCTCCGCGAACGCACGCCACTGCGGGCGCGGCAACTCCGCCGAACGCGCCCGCAGCCGATCCCCGATCTGCTCCAGCCACGCCCGCGCGTAGATCGGCCGCCCGTTCAGGTCGCCCACCTTCGCGTCCACCAGGTACCGCTCGCCGCCGGCCGCCGTCTGCCGCAGCATCGCGGCCGCCTCGTCGTACTCACGCTCCGTCGCCGGCTCGCTCCCGGGCAGGTCGTCGATCCCGATCACCCCCCCCTCGGCCACCTCGCGCGTCACCACACGGACCTCCGGCTCGCCCCCGTCGGACGGCTCGACCGCCTCGGGCGCGGGCGCGCCCGTCCCGCCCGCGAACTCCTCCGCCCGCACCGTCCGCGACGACGTCCCCAGCCCCATCGGCAGGTCTCGCCGCGCGCACCCCCACCCCGCGCACGCCGCCAACACCGCCGCAGCCGCCGTCCGCACCGCACTCGCTCGCACGCCGGGAGCCTCCGTTCTCGCCGACACGCCGCGGGCATCGCCCCCGCGCCGCGTCTACCATCTCACGAAAGCATACCTGAAAGGGGCGACGCCCGATGCCCGACCCGGATCAGCCGAAGATCATCGTCGATTCCGACTGGAAATCGCAGGCCCAGGCCGAGAAGGACCGGCTCGCCGAGCAGGATCGTGCCCGCGCCGCGGCCGCGCCGCAGCCGCGCCCCGCGCCGGGCGCGGACCCGCACGCCGAGCCGGAAGGCCCGATCTGCTTCGACGATCTGGTGCGCCTGCTCACCACGCAGGCCCTCATGTACCTCGGCGCGTACCCCGACCCCCAGACCGGACGCGCCATGGTCGCCCTCGACGTCGCTAAGGTCCACGTCGACCTCCTCGGCGTCCTCGAAGAGAAGACCCGCGGCAACCTGAACGAGGCCGAGCAGAAACTCCTCGCCGGCGTGCTCTACGAACTCCGCATGCAGTTCGCCGAGGTCGCCAAGGCCCTCGAAAAAGCCGTCCGCGAAGGCCGCATCTCGCCGAGCCAGGCATCCCAGGCCGGCGCAGGCCAGACGCCCCCGCCGCCGCCGCCTTCGTCCTGAACGCGACCCCGGCTGTTCCCGCCGAGACACTTCGAATCGCCCCCACGAGGCCTCGACAGGGTGCGGGTGTCCGCAAGGCAGGAGTGTGGTATCTTCAAAACAGTAGAGATTGCGCAGGCTGCGGGCGGACAGCGGGTCTTGGTTGGCAAGGCTTGGCGAGCTCGTCATCGACCAGCGGGGCGAGCGCCGCGAGTTCGGACGCTTCCGCAAGAGCGGTCAAGACCTGTCCGAAAAGCACAATTCTCCGATCGTTGCGGGACAGAGCGAAGCCCGCCTCCTCCAGACGCCGGATCTTGGTGCGTCCGGCTTCGAACGCCTCTGCTGGGCTGGGCCGCGTCGAAGCGCTGGCGGCAGCCTTACGGCAGACAAGGATGATGTCGAGCTGAATCGGCTCCTTGGCCTGTGCTTTCGGGGTCGCCACGGACATTTCAGCCTTCACTGGCTGTGAGTTCACGACGACGAAGCCTGCGCCAAAGGTGGCTTCGGCGAGAGAGTGCCAGCCTTCGTTGCGCGAATGGTGATATGTGAAAACGAAGATGCCGTCGTCCTTAAGGACACGATGGCACTCGGCGAAGACCATCCGGAGCTTGGCCGCGAACCGATCAGGATCAGTGTCTTGCACTTCGGCCGGGCTACGCGTCGAATCTGGGTCTGCGGCTCCGCGACTACCGATCTGCCTCCACGCGTAGAAGAAATCCGCGAGTTCCGAATAGTGGACATTGTCGAAGAATGGCGGATCGGTCGCCACGATGTCAACGGATTGGTCGGCCAATCCGGTTTGCGATGAGTCGCCAACGGATAGGTAGATGTCGCGCTCCCGGAGTCTTCCCGTTATTGGCCACTCGGTCTCGACGCGGCCCGAGAAGGGCTTGGAGCAGAGGCGTCCCGGCGCGGCACGGCCATCTACCTCTGTCGGCGCCTCGCGGTAGTCAATGGCGCGAAGCAGCCGACTCTTGAAGAGACTGCAGAACGAGCCGGAACTCCTTGGCGTCCCCCACACGTTGGCCTCAATTGGCGTTCTCTCCGGCTTCAAGATATGGTGCGAGAACATGTGTCGGACGGCACCGGTCCCTTCCCCCTTGTACGAAGCAAAGAGGTTGTTGAACTCAAGAACACCAGAGAAAAGGGTCATAATAGCGCCGCGCACGGCTGCGTCCTCGATACCCTCAATCGCAGCGCGGAGCCATCCCAGCGCGAGCAACTGCCTGTCGTTGAAGAAGTCGGTCCATGCGGTGAAGCCGTAGCTCATGGCCTGGCGCGTGTTGAACCCATGCGAGAGCCGGAGTGCTGGAACCCGGATTCGACCTTCGGCCAGCTCCGTGTGCAGGAGCCGAGAGCAATCGGAATAGGCTGTCAAGTCGTCATCGGTCGCCCGCAGGTATTCCTTGCGGCCATCGGCGGTAAGCACGAGCTTGGCATACATTCGGAATGGCGGTCGCTGCCGACCAACGGCTTCGAGAATTGTGAACTGTTCGGCGCAATGCGGACAGGTGGCCTTGGCACCTTTGGCAGGGCCGGCACCGGGGTCAAAGCGATGGCGGCATGCCTGGCATTCCACGCAATGCTGGCCGTTGGCACCTCGGAACACGTCACCACATCTAGGGCAGCAAATCTGTACCTCGGGTTTGCGATCGGGGTTGGCGTTGCGGGCAATGACATAGGACGGGAACAAATCGACGCGGCGGTTGCAATCGGGGCAGTTGGCCTGCATCACCCAGAAGTAGTAGAGCACCTCGCAAGGCTTGCTGCGCGCATCTGTCGAGCGGTAAAGCGCCTTGATGCGCTCACCGACCGTCTCTGAGAGTTCTAGGTATGCCCCTTTGATCTCTCGCCGGTCGAGCGGACCGAACGCTGTGCGGACGGCTTCGACCGCCACGGGGTTGATGTCGCGGCCGAGCGCTGTCATGCCGAGCTTGTGCGCTTCTCCGACGGTTGTCCCCGAGCCCATGAATGGATCGAAGACGGAAAGTCCGGCCAGGGAATGAGTGTCGTAGAAAGCGTGGCGAAGGTCGGCTCCCTCGGGTTGCGTAGCGCCCAGGAGTATCCCGCGGAAGACGGAACCGAGCCGCTTAGCAGCCCGTTGAAGAAAGGGCTGTACGCCGGGTCTTCGCAACGAGCGTATGGATTATCGGCACGAGCCGGAGAGCCGCCGACGCGGACCGCTCGTGTCGGTGGTGGCCCGTCGACGGGCCGAGCA
>Ga0226835_1000644_pt1 | contig 31770 bp, 30 predicted proteins | sample LAC_MetaG_1_FD_163627 | JGI IMG/M metagenome (GOLD analysis project Ga0226835, IMG submission 163627) | Anaerobic ammonium oxidizing microbial communities from anammox membrane bioreactor (MBR) in UC Berkley, California, United States -... | ecosystem: Engineered > Bioreactor > Anaerobic >...
GGCTACACCCCGGCGAGCTGCTCGAACGTGCTCACGGTCGGCGCCACCGACTTCGCGAACGCGCGCGCGCCCTACTCCAACTACGGCACCCGCGTGGACGTCATGGCGCCGGGCGGCGACGTGAGCTCCGACCTCAACGGCGACGGTTACGTCGACGGCGTCCTAAGCCTGAGCCTCGACGAGGCGACGGGCACCCCGAACTTCTCATTCAAGAACGGCACGTCGATGGCCGCGCCGCACGTGGCGGGCGTCGTCTCGCTGATGGTCAGCCTCGACCCCAACCTCACCTTCCAGCAGGTGCGGTCCATCCTCTACGCCACCTCCCACCCGCTCACGGTGGGGCAGTGCGACAGCTCCGACGGTTGCGGCGCGGGCCTGATCGACGCGTTCGCCGCCCTCAACCAGGTCGGGCAGCCGACCGACCCCGGGCCCGGCCCCGGTCCCGGCCCCGGCCCCGGCCCCGGCCCGGGCGCCGGCGAGCCGAACGGCCCCATGATCGTGGCGACCGTCCAGGAGGACGCGGACGGCGAGCTGGTGGTCACGGGCTCGCAGGACAGCTCCGGCGTGCTGGCGAGCTACCGCATCGCTTCGAAGCCGGGGCCGTCGCTCGTGATCGCCTGGTCCGACGAGAACGGCAACTTCGACATCGACGAGGGCGACTACGTGGCCATGTACCCGTGGGTGGTCAACGTGACAGCGGGCATGTCGCGGACCGACGTCGACCTGCGCATGGAGCGCCTGATCGGGGGCGTGGGCGAGGTCGATGCCACCGGGCGAGCCTACGCCGCCTACGCGGGGGAGCTCGCGCGGCTGCTGCGCGAGAGCGCCGACCACTAGGCGCCGGCTTCGCGCCCCGGGCCTGAGCGCGGCTGGCGGCCCCCGACCTCGTCGCACTCGACGGGGTCGGGGGCCGCTACTCGTCGAGCGGGCCGCGTGGCTGATACTGAGCAGAGGCGTCGCGGGTGGACCGGAGGCCCTCGCCTGCGGCACGCGGCCCCGCGAAGGGAAGGGTGGTGGGGTCGGATGCTGACGGCGGGGACTAACGGCATCGTCGGCAGGGTGTTCGGCGAGCACGACGAGGCCACCCTGGCGCAGTTGCGGGACGTGGCGTCGCGCGCGGTGCGCGTGGCGTTGATGGCCGACGGGCACCTGGGTTACGTGATGCCCATCGGCGGCGTGGCCGCCTACCGCGAGCAGGTGAGCGTGGTGGGCGTGGGTTTCGACATCGCCTGCGGCAACGCCGCCATCCTGACAGACCTCACGCTCGATAGCGGCGTGGACCTGCCGGGGCTCGCCGACGCCGTCGCGGGCCTGCTCTCGTTCGGGGTCGGCGGCACCAACCTCCTCCCGGACGCCCCGTCCGATCACCCGCTGTTCCGCTCCCCCGCCTGGGAGCACGTGCCGCGCGAGCACCGCGACAAGCTGCGGGACCGCGCCAGGGCGCAGCTCGGGAGCATAGGCTCCGGCAACCACTACGTAGACGTCTTCAGCGATGAGCTCGGGCGCCTCTGGGTGGGTGTGCACTTCGGCTCGCGCGGCCTCGGGCACGCGATCGCGAGTGGCTTCATGGCGCTGGCGCAGGGGCAGCGCTGGGGCGACCGCACGCGCGAGGTGGAGGCGCTCCTCGACCTCAACTCGGAGCTCGGCCGCCAGTACTGGGAGCTCATGAGCCTGGCGGGCACGTACGCCTACGCCGGCCGCGAGTGGGTGGCCCGCAAGGTCGTGGAGCTGATGGGCGGCCGCGAACTCGACCTGGTGCACAACCACCACAACTTCGCCTGGCGCGAGGAGCACTTCGGCGAGGAACTGATCGTGGTGCGCAAGGGCGCCACCCCCGCCTTCCCCGGCCAGCGCGGCTTCGTGGGCGGATCGATGGGCGACGACTCCGTCATCCTCCAGGGTTCGCACGCCCGCAGCGAGGACCAGCAGGCCGCGCTCTTCTCCACCGTGCACGGCGCCGGGCGCGTCATGAGCCGCACCGAGGCCGCGGGCAGACGCCGCGGACGGCGCGGCCAACGTTCACGCGGCAGCGTCTCGGCGGAGATGCTGCGCGCCTGGGTCGAGGAGAAGGGCGTGATCCTGCGTGGCGGCGGCCGCGACGAGGCGCCGCAGGTGTACCGTCGGCTGGGCGACGTGATAGCGGCGCAGCGCGACACCATCGAGGTCCTGCACACGCTGCGGCCGCTGGTGGTGGTCATGGATCCGGCCGGGCCGCGTTAGGTGCGGGGCTAGAGCCGCCTCACCGCCGGTTCGGCTCGGTAGTCAGGCGAGCGGGTTGACCCACCTCACCTCTCGGAACCGCGCGAAATCGGAGTCGTTGGAGACGATGGCGAGCCCATGCTCGATGCACAGGGCGGCGAGGACGGCGTCACTGACCAGGGGGCCGTGAACGGCAGCGTCGGTGATCAGGCGGTGGAGGATGACTCGGTGGCTGGGTCCCGGCTCCGGAAGCCATGTCGCGGGCGCGTCCAACCACGCCTCGATCAACCGCCACGCTTCCGCAGGAGCGAGTGGGTTCACGAACGCGCGTGGGTTGGTCGCGATCCTGAGGAACGCCCAGTAAGACTGCCACGGGATCCCCACCCTGCGGTGCCCGTTGAGGGCATCCTGCAACCATGTCCTGGCTCTCGGGTGGTACGGGCTCGACGCATCGACGGCGTAGATGAGGATGTTCGCGTCTACCAGCACGTTCAGCGCGCCGCAGGCCCCTCGAGGACCTCGATGGCGTCGGCAACGTTGGAGACGTCCATCTTCAGCCCCAGATGGTACGTGCGCTGCTCGAACCGCTCCTCCGCCGGCACCTGGGCCAGCAACCCACGACGTATCAGTTCGTTCACGGCTTCGGAGACGCCGACCCCTCGCTCGCGCCTCAGGGCATCGACGGCCGCGGCCGTATCAGGCTCGAACACGACGGTCGTCCGCATGCGCTCACCTTAGCATCTTGATGCGCCAAGAGCATCACCGGCTTACGCCGTTCTTGCTTGCTCCGATTCGACGCTAGGTAACAGCCGCGGCGCCCGCCGCGCCCTGGTCGCCTGCTCGAAGGCGTACGCGTAGCGCAGCACCTTGGCATCCGTCCAGGCCGCGCCGAAGATGGAGAGCCCCCACGGCAGGCCGTGCACCAGGCCGGCGGGCACGCTCACGTGCGGGTAGCCGGCCACGGCGGCCGGGCCCGAGGCGGAGCCGCCGGACCGCCTCCCGTCGCCATGCACGTTGTCGATGAGCTCGGCGGGGTTCGTGGTCGGCGCCACGAGGGCGTCGAGGCGGTGCTCCACGAGGAGCGCGTCGATGCCCTCCTCGCGGCAGAGCCGGCGGCCCAAGGCCAACGCCTCCAGGTACGCCGGGTCGGTGAGCGGCCCCTTGGCCTCGGCCTGGATCAGCAGCTCCTGCCCGAAGAACGGCATCGAGCGTTCGGCGTCTCGCGAGTTGAACTCGATCACCTCGGCCAGGTTCCGGGGCTGGCCCCGGGCCGGCAGACCGGCGAGGTAGGCGTTCACGCCGTGCTTGAACTCATGTAGGAGCACCTCGGTCTCGGCCGCGCGCCACTCCCCCAAGCGCGGCATGGCGAGGCCGTCGATCACCTCGGCGCCGGCCGCCCGCAGCGCGTAGAGCGCGGCCTCGAACTGGCGCGCCACCTCGGGGTGGCAGGTCACGAGGTTCCTCACCACGCCCAGGCGCGCGCCTTCCAAGCCGCCTGGCCGCAGGACCTCGGCAGGGTCGACGAGCGCGTCGGGCGGGATGGCGGCCGTGGCCGGGTCGCGCTCGTCGGGCCCCTGCATGGCAGCGAGGAGCAGCACCACGTCCTGGACGGTGCGCCCCATGGGCCCCGCGGTGTCCTGGCTGTGAGCGATGGGGATGATGCCCGCGCGCGAGACGAGACCCACGGTGGGCTTGAAGCCCACCACCCCGCAGTGAGAGGCGGGGCTCACGATGGAGCCGTCCGTCTCGGTGCCCACCGCCACCGCGCAGAGGCTCGCCGCCACGGCCGCTGCCGACCCGCTCGAAGAACCGCTCGGGCTGCGGTCGAGGGCGTAGGGGTTCCGGCACTGCCCGCCCCGGCCGCTCCAGCCGGACGTCGAACGCGTGGAGCGGAAGTTGGCCCACTCCGACATGTTGGCCTTGCCCAGGATGACGGCGCCGGCCGCGCGCAGCCGCGCGGCCACGCCGCTGTCTCGCGGCGCCACCGAGTGGGCCAGCGCGAGCGAGCCCGCGGCCGTGTGGGTGCCGTCGGCGGTGTCGATGTTGTCCTTCAGCAGCACGGGCACGCCGTGGAGCGGGCCGCGCGGCCCGGTGGCGAGGCGTTCCTCGTCGAGGAGGCGCGCCGTTTGGACGGCGTCCGGGTCGACCTCGATGACCGAGCCAAGGCGCGGGCCGGCGTGGTCGAGGGCGGCCATGCGGCTCACGTAGGCCCTCGCGGCGGCCTCGGCGGTGAGGCTGCCGTCTGCCATCGCGGCGGCGAGTTGCGCCAACGAGCGCTCGTAGACCTGGGCGCCGGGGTTCAGCGCTGCTCCGGCCATCCCAGCGTGAGGAGCAGCGCGCTGTCCACCTCTGCCTGCACGTCGTGAGCCAGGCCGGGCGCCATGACCAGGAGGCAGCCCTCGGGCAGGTCCACGGTGCGGTCGGGAAGCTGCAGCCGCAGGTGACCGGACAGAGTCTGCACCGACGTCGACACATCGGCGTCGTGCATGGGGATCGACTTGCCGGCAGCGACCACGACCAAGACGGTGCGCAGGTCGGCCGAGCGGGTCAGGGTCCGCGCCGTCTGACCCTCGCGGGCGTAGGCGTCCAACTCGCGTAGTTCCTCGGCGATGCGTTTCAGGTCGAACTCCACGCCGTGCGTGGCGGGTTGCGGCTTGAGCATGGGGCCTCCCGTGATGCTTGGCCCCAGCCTAGCCGGTCTCGCGGCGTGAAGTCGCGTTAGGCGGCGCGGCCTCTAGGTTCTCGGGCTCGGGCCCACCCCGGAACCGTAGTGATACCTTGCCGCGATGAGCCAAGTGAGCGCCTCCCCCGTCACACTGCACGCCGCCGTCACCGAGGAGGCCATAGCGCTCATGGTCGACCGCTTCTACGCAAGCGTCCAGCAGCACCCGACGCTCGGGCCGGTCTTCAACCCGCGTCTGGAGGGCCGGTGGGACAGGCACCTCGTCCAGATGAAGGACTTCTGGTCCAGCGTCCTGCTCAGGAGCGGGCGTTACCAGGGCTTCCCTCTCGGCGCGCACTTCGGGGTGCCGGGAATGCAGAGAAGCCACTTCACTGACTGGCTCGCTCTGTTCGAGGAGACGCTGGCGGGGGTATACCAGCCAGAGGTCGCGGAGGTCATCCAGGGGGCGGCGGAGCAGTTCGCTCGACGGTTCGAGGGTGGGTTGTTCGGTGAGTGAGCGGCCGCACCAGTGGACCCGAGCCGGAATCTGGTCAGAAGTCACGCCCCTGCAGGAGGCTACGAGTCAGCTTCGCTCGGCAAGCTTCCGTGATGCCCTGAGTTCTCGAGCCAGCACGAGCAGCGCCTGCCCCTGCTCCGCTGGACTGACGTGCCCGAGTCTGCGGCCCAATCGGAAGCCCAGGTTCTGCCAGGTCAGCATTCTCAGGGGGGCCTTGCCATAGTCCCTACTACCGTCAGCCTCATGCGCCCATCCGACATGGAACGCCTTCAAGTGCGCAACAACCGGGTAAGGATCCCTAACGTCCTCGCGATACTCGAAAGTGTTGAGTAATAAGGCGTAATCGGCGCCGTTCCCTCGCATGCTCTCATCCCCTCCCAAGCATCTTCCGATCAACAAGAGCGCCCCGTCGACAGAAGCGCCTGCGTCAGAGCCGGGAGCGGCTTACCCGATATAGCACATCCTGCTAGAATGACTCGTGCGTACGAGCGGCCAGATGATCCGCCAAGCCCGAGAGCGCGCAGGTCTGACGCAGGCCGAACTGGCGCGCCGTAGCGGCGTTGCGCAGTCCTCCATCAGCGCCTACGAACGAGAGGTTCACCAACCGAGCCTCGAGTCCCTACAAGAACTCATCGCGGCGACAGGGCACAAGGTCAGCCTTGACCTCAGGCCGGAGCAAGAGAGGCCACCGACCGATGAGACGACCTTGGGGTTACTACGTGGCCACCGCGAGGAACTGCTCGCCGTTGGCGGTGAACTCGGCGTGCGTGCCATCCGAGTGTTCGGGAGCGTTGCCCGTGGCGACGACGGGCCGGACAGTGACGTCGACCTCCTCGTGGAACTCGCTGAGCCGCTCGGCTACCTGGGTTTGGCTCGGATCGAGGAGGCACTGTCCGCGGTGATCGGGCGACGCGTGGAGATCGTCCCGACGTACGCGCTGGGCTCGGAGGCCAGCCGGTCACTCGAGGCCAGCGCCGTCCCGCTGTGAGTCGCTCGGACGAAGCACTTCTGAACGACGTCCTGGCCGCCATAACCGCGATCCGCGGCCATCTGGACGTCGGAACGCTGGCCGAGCCAATCGTCTACGACGCCGTCCGGATGCGCCTCATAGAGATCGGCGAGGCCGTGAAATCTATCAGCCCCGCGGTACTGGAGGAAGAACCGCACGTGCCGTGGCGGAGCGTGGCCGGCATGCGCGGCAGGCTCGCTCACAGCTACTTCGACATACTGGTGAGGATCCTCGCCGAAACGGTCACTGGCGATCTGGACGAGCTCGAGAGCGCTGTGGCGAGGATGGCTGCCAGGCGGGGTTGAGCAGGTACCCACCTAGGCAAGACGCGGTTCATCATCACCGCGCCAACCGTTGCGACCACCCGCTCGACGAGTGACAGCTGAAACGCCAGGCAGCGCTGCGAAGCGAGCAGCCCGAACGGACCGGCGCCAGCCCGGACTCGAGCCAACTTGAAAGGACGCGCTTGGGCACTGTCGCTCCCCGAGGGGGCAACGATGAGGAGTCACCACCGAAGAAAAGTACCCACCGCGCTGGTCGTCCTGGCCACCTTCGCCCTGGTGCTCAGCGCCTGCTCGAACCCGGCCGGCCCGGAAGCGGCTCTGGACGACCTGGTCACCTTCGAGCTCGATGGCTTCACGGCGCAGGTCGAGCTGTCCAAGATCGATCCCGAGGCCTTGACTCCGCAGGCATTCCCCACGACAACGGCCTGTGACGCCGGGCAGAACGTCGAGTACTACCTCGTCCCGGTGCCCATGCTGACCATCGTCGGCAAGCGGCTCGTGACGTACGTGGACGTCTTCTGTTCGACCAGCAGTTCCCGGGCGTGCTGAGAGGTTCGCTCACGCAGTGGGAGCCACCGGACACGGACTGGGTGGATAAGGTTGTCGGCTCGATCACGCAAGACGCCGCGGCCGTGGCCAAGTTCGCGGCGCTCACGAACACCGCCCTCAGCGGCGGGGCTTTCGGCTGCACCACGTTGCCGGCGGTGCAGACCCCCTCCAACTTCGGTCCCGGACCGGACCTCTCCGCGAACGCGCTCGTTCACGCCCCGGGTTACTCCGTGCTGGGCGCGGGTGACGCCATGACGCGCGGCGGTGGCGACTCGCCCTTCTCGAACGCCGGCGTGACCGTCAGCGAGATTCGCCCCGGCGAGGGCCACGCGGAGTTCGGAACGACCCTTGCCAGCGACCCGGCGGCGGTCAGTTACTACACCCGCTACTACCAGCCGAAGGGCAACCTCAAGGTCCCCACTCTGCCGCTCCATACGTGGGTGGACCCGGACGTCCCGACCGCCCATGAGGCAGCCTACCGACAGGTGGTGAGCCAGCGCGGCGCGAGCGCCATGCTCCGGCAGTACCTGGTCACGGGCTACCTGCCAGATGACCTGTCGGGACAAGGGCCCGTCGCGAGCCGAGGCGACAGCGCCTACGGCCACTGCAACTTCCGGCCCGTGGACATGGTGACGGCCTTCGAAGCGCTCGCGGCACGCGCCAACTCCCAGGCCGGGGAGCTGGCAAGCGGCGGACGCCTTGCCCAGCCAGGCCGGCTCTCGCCTCGCGGCCCTCCCCTAGCACGGGTTGGCCTCTCGCCTTCGGCCCACCACACCGGCCGTCGGCCGAGAACCCCCGGGCCTGGCAGGCCTCGTGCCTGTGTCGCGCCCGGGCTCGTAATGGGGGTCGCACGGACCCTCAGGCTGCGCCGCCTGGGCGCGGGGCTCGCCAGTCGTCACGGAGACGCCTGGGTAAGGCCGTACGGCACGACCTCGTTGGAATCGCGCGTGAGCAAGCTCAGAAGCTTCTCGTGCACGAACAGCTTGCCGCGCCCGGCCTTCAGGGGGTTCACGACGCCTACCTCCGCCAAGCGCCTCAGGTAGGTGGACGCCGTCTGGCGCTTGGCGATCCCGCGCTCCACCAAGTCGGCGATGCGCACGTACGGTTGCTCGAACATGACGTCGATCAGTTCGCGGCTGTACAGGCTCGGATCTACCCGCTTGAGGTAGTCAGCCGTCTCCTCGACCAGGACCCGGATGGCCTCGATCTTCACCAGCGTCCAGGCCGCGGTCTCCTCGATCCCTCGCAGCATGAATAGGATCCACGGCTCCCACTCGCCCTCGGCGGTAACGGCGAGGAGGTGCCGGTAGTACTCGGCCTTGTGCTGGATGAGGTAGCGGCTCAGGTAGAGGATCGGCGCGCTCAACAGCCCAACGTCGATGAGGAAGAGGCTGTTGAGAACGCGACCCGTGCGGCCGTTGCCGTCGCTGAAGGGATGGATCGCCTCGAACTGGTAGTGTCCGGCGGCCAACCTCACGAGCGGGTCGATGTCCTCCCGTTCGTGCAGGAACCTCTCCCAGTTGCCGAGCAGGCCACGAAGCCGCTGCTCCCCCTGCGGCGGCGTGTAGATGACTCGGCCGGTCGCCTGGTTGACCAACTGCGTGCCGCTACCACGGCGCACGCTCATCGTCACGCCCTTGATGGTCGTCGCAACGAGCTCCGCCATGCGCACGCCAAGGGGTCGCCGCTCCAACTCCCGGTACCCGACCATCAACGCCTCGCGGTGGCGCAACGCCTCCCGAGTGGCCGGGTCTGCCGAGGCCGGCCCGCTCAAGGCTCGGAACATCTCGTCTGCCGAGGTCACCACGTTCTCGATCTCCGAGCTAGCGCGGGCTTCCAACAGAGGAAGTGTGTTGATCAGCACGTGCTGGTTGGGGATCAGCTGAGCCGCTTGCTTGAGCTCGGCAAGCGCGACGCGCGCCGCCACACAGCTCTTGAGTACCGCGCGCGTCTCCAACTCCACGGGTGGCGGCAGCGGCGCCAGGTGGTCGTGCGGAACCGTAGGCGACCACTCCGGCGGGTTCATGTCGATATTGGAGCGAGATTTCGACACGTCCTCAGGATATGTCGACGCCGCGTACACGGCAAGCAACCGCGCGCCACTTCAGCACCTCACCTGGGATCACCCAGGGAGCCTCACGAGGGCCAACAGGGTGTAGACGCCCCCAAGAAGCAACCCGACCCAGGCCCGCCACTTGCCCGTCAGCCGCCCCGGGTCGTTCCGGGTGACCGCCGACACGCCCAATATCAACGCCGCAAGGGGAACGAGCACCAGCTGGAAGATGAACATGCTGACGATCCCGAGCCAGAAGCTCCAGGCGGCCAACCGCCTGGTGATCTGGTCGTAGTCCGGCAGCCTGGCGGACCGGAGCGCCGGCTGCTCTTCAGCAGGGGTCCTTGGTTCTCCATCAGGGATCGACGACTCGTCGTTCACGTGTGCTCCTTCCGCTGCATGCCAGCCTGACTCCCTCCGCTACCGTTCGAGGGTGCCGCCCCGTTGGCGTGAGGCTACGCTTGCGCTACGACAAGCAGCGTCGCAGCCGGCTACGGCGGATGTCCGGATGAGTCGAATCTTGCGAGAAGGCCGTAAGATCTGGCAGTCGCGCACGAATCGGTTCATGAGGTCCCGGGTGCGTTCGGGGCGGCTGCAGTCGCGGTGAGGTTCGGCGCGCAGGAGCGCGTCGATTCACTCGCGGTGGATGTCGGCGCTCCAGCGTGCGCGGTATATGCCGGTGGTGGCGAGTTGCACGAGCACGTCCCGGATGGGGGCTGGGTAGAGGACGTTGGCGTCCAGGAGTGCGGTGTAGGCCACGTTCCTCAGTACCCGTAGCCTTGTTCTTGGGCTTCGCGAGCAAGCTCGTCGAGGACGGCTTGGCGCTCCTGGTCGTCGCGGGCCTTGTAGGCCATGAGGTCTTCCATGAGGATCCGCCGGTGCTTGCCTACCTTGCGGTGGGGGATCTTGTTCTCTTCTAGGAGCTTGATGAGGTAAGGGCGGGAGACGTTGAGGATGTCGGCAGCTTGGACGGTGGTGAGCTCGGCGTTCTCGGGGATCAGGGTGACGCCGCGGCCGGCGGCCATGGCCTCGAGGACGTCCATGAGGAGCGCGACAGCGCCTGCGGGCAGTTCGAGCGCTTGTTCGTTGTGGTCTTCGGCGATGCGGACCTTCACCGGCCGGTCGGTCTTGGCGTATGGGGCGAGGACCTGTCCGAAGGTCCGGGCGAGGGCAGCGTCTTGCGGCGTGGGAGGCATCTGCCGCTGGGAGATGAGGGCCATCGGGGCCTCCTTTCAACCCCAACCTAGCGCAAATGCATTAAATGCAGCGGTCGCAATAAGTGTAGTAGGATCGTTGGCCGGAAGCACTTGGCAGCACCAGCGGCCGCTACTCCCGGGTCACTCGAGACAGCCGAGCTAGACGGCAACACAAGCGGTGAGAGATCGTCACCGCCACCATCGTTGAGAGGCCGACTCAACAGGCCTCGTGGTGGCAAACACCGACGATAAGCCCGTAACGGAGTCGAACCGAGCGCCGAAACGTCATGCTTGGACCAGGTCGCGCGCAGGCTACCGCGGCCGGTGTCCGCGTCAGAGCACTCCAGCTACGCGGCGGAAATCGACCCGGTGAGCTAGGGGCTTCGGAGTGTGGTTCCATATCTGGTACCATGTCGGTCGGGATGAGACCGGCACGCCAAGACCAACTGCGAGAAGCTGCTCCAGAGGGGTGACGACGATGGAGCAACCGAACAGATACAGCGTCCACGTGATGGCCGACGCCGAGGACGGAGCCTACCTGGCCTTGAGCCCCGAGTTCCCCGGGGTCTCGGCGTTCGGCGACACCCCCCAGGAGGCGCTAGCTGAGATGGCTATCGCACTCGAGGCAGCGATCGCCACGTACGAGGACGAAGGCTGGCCCCTGCCAGCTCCCCGGGTCTTCCGTCACGAGGACCTCCCGAGCGGCGAGTTCCGGGTTCGTCTGCCGAGGACGCTGCACGCACAACTCAGCGAGAGGGCGCAACTCGAAGGCGTCTCGCAGAACCAACTAGTCGTCTACCTTCTGGCCGCCGGGCTCGCGGCCAACCCAGTAAGTCAAGATGCAACGCCCCAGTTTGAGACCATCAGGTAGGAAGTCGCATCGCGAGGCCCGCGTCGCGCCTACCCCCGCCCCACCCCATCCGCCAACGCATGCACCACGGATGCGGTAGCCGGGTACAACTCCCGGTACTCGCGGTACATGGCGTCGTAAGTGACCCGCGTCTCCTCCTGCGGCACGACCTCGCCGGGCACGCCCACCCAGGCACCGATGTCGGCGTGCCGCACCAGACCGCTCGTCAACCCCGCCAAGAACGCGTCGCCGTAAGAGGCACCGATCGTCTGCTTCGGCACGCGCTGCACCACGCCGGCTATGTCGCTCACGATCTGCGGCCAAACGGGGCCCTTCACGCCGCCACCAACGGCCGTCACGCGGTCGACGCGGGCGCCGAGCGCCCGGAACGTCTCGAGGTTGTGGCGGATGCCGTAGCCCACCCCCTCGAGCGCAGAACGGAAGAGGTGCGCGCGTGTGTGCGTGAGGTCCAGGCCGGCGAGCACGCCGCGCGCCCGCGGGTCGTTGATGGGCGTGCGCTCGCCGCTGAAGTACGGCAGGGTGATGAGGCCGCCCGAACCCGCCGGCACGGCGCCGGCCTCCTTGAACAACACCTCGTAGGCGCGCTCGGGCTCAAGATCGCGGGCGAGCTGATCGCGGAACCAACGCGTGAGGCTGCCGCTCGTGGCGGTGCCGGCGGCCAGCGCGTACTGGCCGGGGAAGAGGCCGGCCGTTAGCCACACGCGCTCGTCTCTCACCGGCGCGTCGAGCAGGAGGATGAAGAACGTGGTGGAGCCGTACATGATCATGAGCTGGCCCGGCTCCGTCACGCCCACGCTTAGCGCCTCGGAGAGGGCGTCCACGGCGCCAACCGCCACGGGGGTGCCTGCCCTCAGTCCGGTCTCGGCCGCCGCGCGGGTGCTGACGTGGCCGGCCAGCTCGTCGCTCCAACCGAGGCGGGGGAGCATGGCGAGCGGCGCGATCAGGTCCTCGTAACGGTCCGACCAGGAGAGGGTGTCTATGTCGATGAGTGGCATGTAGTGGCTGGCCGTGTGCCGGTCGATCACGTGCTCGCCCGTCAAGCGGTACACGAGGTAGCTGCTGGCCGTGGTGAGGCGCTCGGTGCGGCGCCACACGTCGGGCTCGTTCTTCCGCAGCCACACGATCTTGGGGCCCATGGCCTGGCTGGTGAACGCCATGCCGGAGTGCGCGAGCAGCGCCTCCTCGCCTATCGCTTCGGTGAGCCGGGCGATCTCCGCGCTGGCGCGCGTGTCGACCCCGTAGAGGATGCCGGGGCGCAGCGGGCTGCCGCCCGCGTCTAGCGGCAGGAGGCACGGCCCGATGGCGCTTACCGCCACGCCGGCCACGTCGGCGCCCGAGTACTTGCCGCTCAGGAGGGCGCGGACCGTGCCGGAGAGCCCGCCCCACCAGACCGACTCGGCGTCGTGCTCGGCCCAGCCGGGCCGGGGCACCGACAGCTCGTGCTCTATCACGTGCTGCGCGAGCACCTCGCCCGCCGGCGTGACGAGCACGCCCTTGGCCGAATAGGTGCCGATGTCTACGCCCAGCAGCAGCCCGGCCACGTCAGGCGAGCCCCGTGGTGCCGCAGAGGTGGACGTTCACGCCCAGCTCGTCGAAGGCTGCGGCCTTGGCGGCCAGGGCACGCGTGGCGCCGGCCGCGTCGGGCGCGTAGGCCACCTGGATGTGGTTCGCCTTGTGCCGCCCCATGAACTGGTCGCGGCTGACGCCCAGGGTGCGGAGGTGCATGAGCGGCCAGGTGGGGTCGGTCGCCCGCCAGCGGCGCTCGGTCTCCTCGGCCGGCAACTCAACCGCCTCGCCGAGGCCCATGTCGACGTGCAGCGCGCCGCCCGCGCTGTAGACGCGGCTCCACACCACGTGGCCGGGTCGGCTGACGCCCTTGAGCGTGCCGCCGCCCTGCGGGAAGTACATGGCCGGTTGACGTTCGCTGCTGGCGGCCGCGTAGCCGCCCGCGAAGTGCGACGCCGGCGCGGCGCCCGAGATCATGAGCAGCCACACGAACTCGCCCGCGGGCCAGTCGGCGCCCCAGCGCACGTCGTGGAGCGTGGTGGACGGGTCGTAACCGAGCTCGGTCCAGACGCGGTTGGTGATCAGCGCGTCGACCGCGGCGCCCTCGTCGACCTCGTTGAAGTGAGGGAGTGCCTGCCCGGCGTAGAGCTCGCGGGCGCCGTCGCGGCTCATCACCGGCGGCCGGTCCGGGTTGTTGAGGAGCCCCTCCACCAGGTCAGATGCCGGCGCCATGTCGGTCAGGCCGTTCTGGTACTGGATGCCAACGGCGTCGCAACCGAAGCGGTCGGCGATGCGGAGGGCCGCCACGTACATCCGCGCCTGGTCCAGGAGCTGGCGCTCGGTCAGCTCGGTGGCCTCGTTCGTGCCGGTCACGAAGCGCATACCCCGGGCCCTGAGCCAGTCGAGCACGGCCTCCGCCTCGGCGTCTGTCACCAGCTTCATCTCGGCGAGGAGGGCGGACTGGCTGAGGCGCTCCTTGTAGACGCCGAGGGGGTTCAGCTTCTCGTCGTCGATGACGGCGTTGTACATCCCCATGCAGCCCTCGTCGAACACGCCGAGGATGGCCTTCCTGTCGCGGAGCGCCCGCGCGGTCCGGCGGCCGAGGTCGGCCGCGGCGCCGGGCAGGGTCACGGCGGCCAGGCTTCTCACGTGCGACTCGTCGTGGTCCACCCTGCCCGTGTCGAGCCAGCGCTTCACGGCGCCGAGGGCGAACTCGTCGGCGTACTCCTCGCTCCAGATGGTGCTGTAGGCCACGCCCGCCTTGGCGAGGCTGCCGTTCAGGTTGAGGAGCCCCACGAGGCCGGGCCACTCGCCGCTCCAGTTGCCCGCCGTGAGGATCGGACCGCGGTGGGTGCGTAGGCCGGGCAGCACGTGGTGGCTGAACTGCCAGGCCGCGATGGCCACGACCAGCGGCGCGTCGGGCGGCACACCCTGGAAGATGTCCATACCCATCCGCTGGCTCCTGATGAAGCCGTGGCCCCTGGTTGGGTCGACGGGGAACGCCCGCACGAGCTCGGCACCGAAGCGCGCGAACACCTCCGTGAGCCGCTCCTCCAGGCGCCGTTGGGCCGGCCAGCAGACGGCGTTGGCGCTCTCGCGTCCGTCGCCGCTGGTCACGAGGTAGACCCGTCTCATAGCCTCCGTGCTCACGCTATCTTCCCTTCCGTGGGCGCCCCGGCCTGGAGGTGGAGCGCCTGACGATCAGTTCGGGCGGGAACACCCGCACGCGCGGCTCACGCCCGGCCGCTCCGGGGCGGCCGGTGGCCGCGATCTGTTCGAGCAGCAGCGTGGCCGCGGTTCGACCCATCTCCTCGAGGGGCTGCGCCACGACCGTGAGCGGCGGGTCGACGTGGGTGGCCCACCGAGCGTCGTCGAAGCAGATGACCGAGAGTTCATCGGGCAGCCGCAGGCCCAGCTCGCGGAGGGCGGTCAGGGCGCCGGCCATCATCTCGTTGTTGGCCACCAGCAGCGCGGTCGGCCGGTCGGCCCGGTTGAGCAGGCGCTTGGCCAGGTCGTAACCCGAGCGCTCCTGGAAGTCGCCGAACCCCACCAGCGAGGAGTCGAACGACACGCCCGCCGCCTCCAGCGCCAGACGGTAGCCTTCCACGCGCTCGCGGCCGGTCGTCAGCCGTTCGGGGCCCGAGATCATGCCGATGCGCACGTGGCCCAGCTCCAGCAGGTGCTCGACGGCGAGGCGCGAGCCCAGCCGGTTGTCGAGCAGGACGGTCCCGGCCCCCTTCATGCCGGAGGCGCGGTCGATCTCGACCATGGGGATGCTGCCGAGGCCCAGCCGGTTGAGCTCGCTGAGGTCGCTGCCGCTGAAGGCGTGGATGATGCCGTCGAGCTTGAGCTCGGCCAGCAGCGCGAGAGCGCGCTGCTCCTTCTCGCGGCTCTCGTTGGCGTCGCAGACCACCACGCTGTAGCCGTGCTCGGAGAGTGCGTCCTCCACGGCCTGCACGATGCTCGAGTAGAACGAGTTCTTGATGTCGGATACGACGAGGCCCACGGTCCTCGTCTCGCCGCGCCTGAGGGAGCGTGCCACGCCGTTGGGGCGGTAGTTGTAGCGCTCCACGGCGTCCAGCACCCGCTCCCGCATGGCGGGAGACACCATCTCGGGACGGTTGAGGGCCCGCGAGATCGTCGCCGCGCTCACGTTCAGGATCTTCGCCAGCTCGACGAGCGTCAAGTTCTCACCCACTTCACCCACCATCCGACCCGGTCGGCGTGCGTGGCCGCAAACGATTGCAGGACGGTTGCCGCGAGTCTACTGGTCGCGGGGCGAGGAGGTCAAACGCCATGTCGACGACGGGCCCGGCGGCCGGGCCGGCGCCAGCAACTTGCCGGAGGGGAGCACGCCCCCTCCGGCAAGTTCGTCGCGCGGCTGGCTACTTCGCCGCGGGGCAGCTGTACGCGTTACACACGTCCTGAGCGTTGTCGGCCGTCACCTGTTCGAACGGGAGCACCAGCCAGAGGGGCGGGTTCACGTGATCGACCAGGATGCTGTGCGCCCACTCGATGGCCTGCTTGCCGCCGGTCGGGTAGACGTGAGTGACGTCCAGGCGCCCCTCGAGCACCGACATGATGCCGCCGTCTGGCGTGGGCAGCGCGTCGATCCCGACGAAGAGGACGTCGGCGAGATCGACGCCCGCGTCGCCGGCGGCGATGTAGGCGCCCTCGGCCATCGGATCGTTGTGGCCGTACACGACGTCGATATCAGGATGGGCTTGGAACGCCGCGGCGGCGGCCGGCAGGGCCTTCTCCCTCAGCCACTCGGCGTCTTGCGAGAACACGATGTTCGCCTCGCTCAGGCCGCCGGCGGCAAGGCCGGCACGGAAGCCGTCGCCGCGGTCCTGCGCGGGCGGCGAGCCGGTCAGGCCGCGGATCTCGGCGATCTTGCAGTCGGTGCGACCGTTGTCGGCGCACCACTTGGCCACGTACTCACCGGCCGCCTGGCCGATGGCCACGTTGTCGGCGCCGATGAACATGGAGTAGTTGGGGTCGACCAGGTTGCGGTCGAGCACGATGACGGGGATGCAGTCCTCCCACGCCTCCTTGACGATCTTGTTGAGGGGCGCGGCCTGGTTGGGCGAGATGATGAGCAGGTCGATGCCCTGCACGAGCAGGTTCTCGACGTCGCTCACCTGGTTGGCGTTGTCTTGCGCGGCGTCCTGGAAGACGACCTCGAACTCCGGGTACGCCTTGGCGGCAGCAGCGATCTGGCTGTCCATGGCCTCGCGCCACGGCTCGGCGCGGTTGGCCTGCGACATGCCGATCAGGTAGGAGCTCTTGGCCTGCGGCGCCGGGCAGTTGGCCGGCAGCGGTCCGCCGTCACGCATCCCCTCCTTGACCGTTCCGCCCACCAGCAGGTCGGCCGTGTACGCCGTCCAGTCGCCCTGGGCGTACGCCACGGCCAGGACGGCCACCAGGATCATCGGTATCAGCCTCTTCATGTCCCACCTCGTTCCCTTGCTTGAACGTCTGAGTGTCGTGTAGGGGTCGCCTCTCCGTCGCGCTGCTACAGCCGGGCACCTCCCCACTTGGCTACCGCGCCGCCTCCCGTACGCTCCGGCGGGGCGAGCATCGGTTCGGAAACGTTCGTCACTCCACGGACCTCAGCCGGAACTGCTGCAAGGCCACGGCGCCAACTATCAGAAGGCCCTTCACCACGAGCTGGATGTTGGAACTCACGTTGTTGAGGCTCAACATGTTGTCGAGTACCCCCAGGATGAAGGCGCCCACCACGGCCCCGGCCACGGTCCCCTTGCCGCCGAAGAGGCTCCCGCCGCCGATGACCACGGCCGCGATGGCGTTCAACTCGTAGGTGACGCCGTCGTTCGGGCTTCCCTGGTTCAGTTGCGCCGCGTGGAGGATCCCGGCCAGCGCGGCTAGCATGGAGCAGAGCATGAAGGCGAGGATCTTGAGGCGCTGGACGCGGATGCCGGAAAGGCGCGAGGCAGTCTCGTTCCCACCGATGGCGTACAGGTAGCGCCCGAAGCGGCTGTAGTGGAGGACCACCCCCACGATGATCGCCACCCCGAACATGAACAACGACGGCACGGGGATGAGCCCCCCGATCCGCTCGCCCAGGACCTCGAAGCGCGGGTCGCCACCCCCGGCCCCGTAAGAAAGCGGCACGGCGATGTCGTGAGACCAGTAGCGTGCCACACCCCTCGCGATACTCAACATGGCGAGCGTGGTCACGAACGACGGCACGTTGAACCGTTCCGACACCCAGCCGTTGAACCAGCCGGCAGCCAGCCCGATGAGCAGGACGACGAGGATTGTCGGGTAGGCGCCCCACTCGCTGCGCATGAGCAGGAACGCCGACCCCGTGGCGGCCAGCGCCAACACCGAGCCGACCGACAGGTCGATGCCCGCCACCAGGATCACCAGCAGCATGCCGACCGCGAGGATCCCCGTCTCCGACACGTCCCTGAACACGTTGCTCAGGTTGCGCGCGTTGAGGAAGATGAGCTTGCCGCCGCGGCTGGGCGAGAACGATATCGCCAGCAACACGACGATGACCAGACCGAAGTAGCTCTGGAACCTGAATACGAAACGCAGGGCGTCTCGCCAACCACGCCGGCGCCTCTGCGTACCCGTGGTGGTCATCGACACCTCACGCCTTCACACCGATGAACCTGGTGGCGGCTTCCATGATGGCTTCCTGGTCGAACTCGCTCCTCTGGAACTCGCCAGACACGCGGCCCTCGCATAGGACGTAGATGCGGTCGCATACGCCGAGCAGCTCGGGCAGCTCGCTCGACACCACGAGGAACGCGGTGCCGCGCGCGGCCAGGTCCCTCACCACCTCGTAGATCTCGGCCTTGGCGCCCACGTCGACGCCGCGCGTGGGCTCGTCGAGGAGGAAGAGCTTCATCTCCCTGAGCAGGTACCTGCCGAACACGACCTTCTGCTGGTTGCCGCCGCTAAGGTTGTTGACCACGGCCTCCGGGCCGGGCGTCTTGACGCTGAGGTCATCTATCACCCGCTTGACGGCGCGTGTCTCCTTGCCGCGGTCGATGAGGCCGAGGAGCCGGACGAAGCGCTCGAGCGTCGCGAGGCTCATGTTCGACCGGACCGACATCTCGAGGACCAGGCTCTGCAGCTTCCGGTCCTCCGCCACCATGCCTATCCCGGCGGCGATGGCCTCGCGAGGAGAGGCCGGGAAGCCGCTCTCGCCGCGGAAGCGCATGGCGCCGCGCCTGTTCCTGGCGTGTGACACGCCGAAGATGGCCTCGAGGAGTTCAGTCCGCCCCGAGCCCATCAACCCGGCGACGCCCACGATCTCGCCGGCCTTCACGTTCAGCGAGACGCCGCTCAGCGACTGCCGGCCCACATCCCGGAACGACAGGTCCTGGATCTCTAGCACCACATCGTCGCCAGGAGCACCGCGGTCGGCTCCGGTCTCCTGCAGTTCCCGGCCGACCATCAGCGAGATGAGCCGGTCGCGGGTCATCTCTCCGGCGGGCGAGCTGCCCACTGTCTTGCCGTCCCGCAGCACCGTGATGCGGTCGGCGATGGCGAAGACCTCGTCGAGCCGGTGCGAGATGTAGATGATGGCGACGCCGCGTGCCTTGAGGGTGCGGATCGTCTGGAACAGGTGGGTCACCTCGGCGCTGCTCAGGGCAGACGTGGGCTCATCCATGATGAGGACACGCGCGTCGTGGTTGAGGGCCTTGGCGATCTCGACGAGTTGCTGCCTGCCGACGCGCAGGCCCGACACGAACGTGTTGGCGTTGATGTCAATGCCGAGGTTGCCGAGGAGCGCGGCGGCCTCGCGGCGCATCTTCTGCCGGTCGATGGCTCCGTACCGCGTCGTGGGCTCGCGCCCCAGGAAGATGTTCTCGTACACGGTCAGCTCGGGCACCAGGTTGAGCTCCTGGTGGATGATCACGACCCCGTGGCGCTGCGCCTCGCGGGTGTTCTGGAAGACCACGGGCGCGCCCTCGAACAGGAGCTCCCCCTCGAACGTCGGGTAGACCCCGCTCATGATCTTCATCAGCGTCGACTTGCCGGCGCCGTTCTCGCCCACGAGGCAGAGGACCTCGCCGCCACGCACGTCGAGGCTCACGTCGGACAACGCCAGGACGCCGGGGAACCGCTTGGTGATGTGCTGCATGCGGAGGATGGGGCCGCTGCCGGCTTCGGGCGTGACGGTGGCGGTCAGCATGGGCGCCTCCGGGTTCCGTCCACAGGGCGCACCGTTGCAACTGAGCGCGACGCGCGGCCAGACCTCGGACGTGGGCTCGTGTCTCCAGGGAACCCCTTCAGCGCCTCAAGGCTGGACGTCGACTCGCTACTCTTCACGCCTGGCTTCCGTCCGTGCTGGGTTATGCAATCGTTTGCGGCCGACTGGAACCCTGTTAAGCCTGACTATGTCTCCAACCCATTTGCTGCAAACGATTGCATGTGTTTGTTTCCGTAAAGGTAGCACCTGACTCGACTACTGTCAAGCGCGGGGGCAAGCCAACCTGTGCAGTGTAACGGGTCGGAATCGACCTCAGTCCGCTTGCGCCTCGAATAGCAGGACCGCTGGGAACCGCGCCGCTCGTCGCAAGATCAGAACAGTCGAGGAGCCACCAGCAAGATGTGGAGCGCGGCGCTAGCTACGCGGCCTTTGGCGCGGAGACTCTGTCGGTCATAACGGCGCTCGCTCGTAAGCTTCGCGCCAAGGTCGTCCATACGCTTCCGCGACCGCACTCAACCTGCGGAGCCGTTCCGAGATTGTCAAACCGAGGAACCGCGCGAGCTCGTCCCCACCAAGCTGGGTTGCTTCCTTCCAAATGGCACGGCCTCCCAGGAACCCACTCGCGCCGTTGCGGCAGGCTATCTCAACTTGTCTTTCGAAGATGGGGAAATCGACGCCCGCGGAGAGGAGCGCCCAAGGGACCGCACACGCCCGGCTCACGGCAGCGCAGGCCCCGGCCCACTCGTCGTGATCTTGCGAATGCTTGTGATCCTGCGGGAACTCGAGTTTGAGCACGTGGGCACCCGTCTTGGAGAGCCGCGTTGCGCTCTCGACAACTAGTTCTGCGCGTTGCGAGGCGAACGCCTCCGAGTCCTTGGGGTTGGCCGCGTCGAGGCTGTAGAGGACCGGTTCGAGGAAGAACGCCAGGTCCTCCTTCTTGGCGGCAGCCGCGACCTGCCGGGCCAGCGCCTCCTGCGCCTCCGTGAGTTCGCCGGCGTGGGGGTGGTAGTAGATGAGGAGCTTGACCGCGTCGGCCCCGAACTTCTTGATGTCTGCAACCCGCCAATCCGGGCTCAACTCGGTTCGACGGTAGGTCGAGTCGCCGGAATAGCCGCTCTTCTCGAGCGCGAGGATGAGCCCCAGGGAGCGGTCGCGAGCCAAGGCTGCACCAAGGCCGTACTCATCGTCGAGGAGCACGGCACTTGCTTCAGTGCCAGCTGCACGCACCACCCGCTCCTTGAGCTGCTTGGCGTGCGCCGTGGCCGCAGTTTCTGGGAGCATCTTGCGAAGGGAATCGCGTTGGTCGAATGCCAAGATGGTGAACACACCCGCACTGCCAGCGGTTCGCATCAACCCCTGGTAGGCACCAGGGGTCAGGGTCGGTCTCTGCATGTGATCCTCCGGATTAGTCACAGTTCTTCGATCGCGACATGAGGTAGCTGGTCGTCAACCCCAGCTGGGTCGATGAGCGCGCCACCGCCCGCTCGCACGTTCGCGGCGGCGGCGGCAACAGCGAACCGGAGCGCGTCTGCGGCCGGGCTGGCCACGCCTCCGGCGGGTTCGCTGGCCGACAGTAGTCTCAACAGGAACGCGCCCAGGAGCGTGTCGCCCGAACCTATCGGGTTGCCCGCCACCGGCCTTTCGAGCCTGGCCCACCAGGTCGACCCCCCAAACCAACCTGCCCCGTTCTGCCCATCGCTCAGGAGCACCTCCACGCCGTACGTAGCGTGAACCCGGGCGGCAGCAGCCCGGCCTCGCTCCGCCCATCCCGCCGCTCGGCAGAACTGCTCCAACTCCGCCGTGTTGGGAGAGACCAGCTTGACGCCCAACTGGAGCGCCGCGGCCAGCGTCTCGCCGCTACCGTCGACCACGATCTGCTGGGCCGGCACAAACGACGTGAGGGTCTCCAGCAACCGCAAAGGCTCCGTACCGGGGGGCATGGTTCCGCTCACGACCACCACGTCCGGTTGCAGCTCGGCCACGGAACGCAACAGTTCGCGCCATGCGCCCTCGCATACCACAGAGCCCGGTTCGTTAATCTCGGTCGGGTGGGCCGGCTCTTCATGCGTGACGATCGTGCAGCAGCGCGTCTCGGTCTCAGCTTCGCCGACGAGGATCCGCAGCCCCTCGCTGCCTGCTCTCGCCGCGAACGTGCGCCCGTTCTCTCCAGCCAGCGGCACGGCGCCCACCGCCTCCCCCCCTAAGCGGTGTACGGCGCGCACGACATTCATGCCCTTGCCGCCCGCCGTCTCGCGCGCGCTCCCGACACGGTTCAACGCTCCGGGCCGCAAGGGTCTGGGGACATGAACGGTCCGGTCTAACGCCGGGCTAGGCGTGAGAGCGACGATCATACTGGGCCTATCAGAACCCGTCGAGCTGGACGGCGAACGACAGGTTCCGCGGATGCTCCGGCGCGATCCCCTGATGGATTGCGCGCCTATGGGCAAGGAACTGGAGAGCGGGCAGATGCAACGGCGCGTTGAGGGTCGGCGGCACACCACCGCCGACGTCCACCGCCACACCGGGGAAGTCCGTCGGTTGGGCGACTCCAACCAGGAACAGTTGTGCTCCCAACTCGTGCACTTCACGCAGCACCTTCAGCTCCTGCGCCTCCGACTCCTCGCTCAGGAGGCCGATTACCAAGGTGCGCTCATCGACCATGCTCTTTGGTCCGTGGCGGAACTCGAGCGTCTGGAACGCCTCCGCTTCGGTGAGCGCCGTCTCCTTCATCTTCAAGGCGCCCTCCTGGGCCAGGCCGACCATCGTGCCGGTGCCGAGGAAGTAGGCGCGGTCCCAATGCATGCCCAGTCGCGCCACGGCGCCCGAAGAGCGGGCGATCAGCTCAGGCGCGTTCGGCAACCAGGAGCGGAGGCGGCCCAGGTCTTCGGGCGTCCTCAACTGGGCCGCCAAGCCCAACGAGGTCATGAGTTGAGAACTGAAACTGCGCGTCTGGACCGTGGCTTGCTCCGCGGCGGCACTTACCACGAAGGTCAAGTCGGCGACCTCCCCTATGAGCGAATCGTCAACGGTCGTTATGGCGATGGTCTTCGCGCCCGCCGCCTTGGCACGCTTCAACGCCTCCAGGGTCTCGGTCGTGGTCCCGCTTCGACTGACGGCGATAGCGACGTCGTGTGCGTCCCAGGGGTAACGGCGAGGGTGCAGCAGCGGTTCCGACGCCGGCACCGAGCTCGCGGCCAAGCCCAGTTCGGCCCATACTGAGGAGGCCACGTTGCCGAGGTAATAGGACGAGCCCGCGCCCAGGAAGCGCGCCTGCCGGCCTACCACTAACTCGCGTATGGTGCCGGCCGAGGCCGTCACCAGCTCCACGGCCTGGTGCCACCCTTGCCATTGAGACTCGATGTCTAGAAGCATCTGGCTTTTCACTTTCTTTCCTCCATCAACTCTCCGGCCCTGTCTCCCGTCGGGCCAGAACGAAGGCACCCGCCACTGGGTCAGGCGCGGTGGCCTCCGAGGGCGGGAGCCCGAGCTCCGCAAGGTGTCTATCGAACTGCTGCGTGAGGCCGGTGCTATTGAAGGCTCCGCCAGCCCGGGCGACACGCAAGCCATTCCCTCCGAGCTCACGGTTGACAGCGTCTGCGTGTAGGGCCAGGTGTCGCCCCGCGGCATCGACGATCCCACCGGCCACGACATCGCCTTCCGCAGCAGCTCGGTCGACCGCCTTGGCGAGCAGGGCGACCTTGGACCGATATGTCGCGGGCTCGACGACCAGGCCTTCCACGGCCGTCCATAGGTCGGGCGCGCCCGTAGCCTGGAGTATCGAGGTCGTGAGCACGGTGGCCGGACCCCTGCCGTCGGAAGCCGCAGCAGCAGCCTGGAGGGCCTTCCGCCCTAGGTAGAACGCGCTTCCCTCGTCGCCGAACCAGTGGCCCCACCCGCCGGACCGCGCCTCGCGGTGGTCGCTGCCGCCCCAGGCCATAGAGCCCGTGCCGGCGAGGACCAGGATGCCCTGACCCGCCGGGAACGCCGCGTAGAAAGCAAGTCTCACGTCGTTGTGGACGGACGGCCGCCAACCAGCGAGGGCCGAGGCCGCGACCTCCTCCCATGCTTGGGTCCACCGTTTCACTTCGCCGAACCCTGGTGCGCCCAGCACCACGCGCTCGACCTCTGTCCCGACGGGGAGGCTCGCCTCCAGGTGCTGGCGCAGAACGGTGAGCCTCCGCGAGCACTCGGCCTGACCCAGGCTCGGCAAGTCCATTGGCCCCGTCTCCGTCTCGAACACCCGTTCCCCACCGACCGAGAAGGCGCGGGCCAAGGTCTTGCTGCCTCCCGCGTCGATCCCGACGAACAGGCCCAGGGGCCGCCTGGGGCGCGGGTCAGCCACCTAGTTGGCTCAATCTGCGTGCCACGGCCAGCGCTGGGTCTAGGGGGACCTGGGCACGCACAAGCCCGGCCGGCAGGCTGATATGCGGCCTGGGCGTGACGTGCTTGCCCTCGAACTGCGGTAACCAATCGCGTTGCGCCTCAAGCATGTCGGTCGCTAGCGACCTGATCTCGGCCAGTGTCAACACGGCGCTCGTGAGCGGATCGACGGCCAGGGCATGGACGATTGCCTCGGGGTCGCCAGTCATGCCGGCCTCCACCGTCAACCGCTGCGCGTTGATGTTCGTCAGGTTGAGAGCAGCACAGGCGCTAGGCAAGTCGCCGACTGGCAGCCGCATCAACCCGTTAGAGTCGACCACCACCGGCCCCTCGGCCAAGCAGTCCTCCGGCAGGTTGCTGATCATCCCACCGTTCCGCAGGTTCCCCTGGAACTCGAAGGGCCGTCCGGTGACAGCGGCTTCGATGATGTACGACCCGTACTCCACGCTTCGCGGCTGGAGGTCCAGTCCTGCGCCGTGCAACAGCGCCTCGGCGGCACCATGCTGCGCGATGGCCCGGGCCCAGGCGACGTGCGCTCCGCTCTGGCCGCCGAACTCGGGCTCGTCGCAGTACATGGCGAGGGCGGCCTCAGTCTTCCTGAAGTACGGGAGGTACTCGGAGAGGTGGCCCGTCGACTCGGTCATGAAGTACCCGAAGTGGCGGAACACCTCCCCACGCACTTTCTCGTTGGCGTAGTACTCGGGCCGCTCGAACTTCTCCTTCAGCTCCGGGTACAGGTCCCTACCTCTATGTTCGAGCTTCAGGAACCAGGCCATGTGGTTGATCCCGGCGCTCACGTAATCGATCTCGGCCTTCGGGATCTGCAGGTAGCTCGCGACGAGGTCCAAGCTGACTTGGACCCCATGGCAGAGGCCGACGACTTCGACTCCGCCGCGGTCGAAGGCCCAGGCGACGATGGCCATCGGGTTCACGTAGTTGAGTAGCAGCGCGTTCGGACACAGTTCCCGCATGTCGGCGGCGAGCTCGAGGGCGACGGGAATGGACCGCAGGCCGCGGAATATGCCTCCCGGGGCCAGCGTGTCGCCGATGCATTGATCCACGCCGTAGCGCATCGGTATCTCGTAGTCGAGTTCGGTGGCGCGAAGACCACCGATGTTGAAGGTCGCGATCACGAAGTCGGCTCCGCGGAGCGCTTCGCGCCGATCGGTAGTGACGGTCACCTCGATATCCAGATCGTTGTGTTCCTTGACGCGGTCGAAGTACTCCTTCAGTGGACCGGTGTTCCGGGTGGACGGAGCCATCAAGGCAACCTCTAGCCCCGGGAGTCCGCTGGCTATCAGGTCCATGACCAGCGTCTGCGTGAACACGACGCTGCCGGCACCGATCATCGCGATCTTGGTCATATCGTCGTTCCCCCTCGCTGGCGCTGACGCAGCAGCCCGACGGCCACCGCGACGATGATGAGCGCCCCGTACGCCATCTCCTGGAAGTACGGGCTGACGCGCAGCATGTTGAGTGAGTTCGACGTCACGCCGAGGAGCAGCACCCCGAACGCCGTGCCGACGACACCTCCTCGCCCGCCCATGATCGGGACGCCCCCGATGACCACGGCGCCGATGGCCCGCAGTTCCAGTCCGGCTCCCGTGGACGGCAGCGCCGAGCCGATCCTGGAGAGCAGACTGATGGCGGCGAGCCCCACGACTAGGCCGCTGACTGCGAAGAACATGAGTTGGCTCCGCTGCACGCCTATCCCTGCGAGGAAAGCGGCGCGTACGTTGTTGCCGATCGCGTAGGCGCGCCTGCCCAACTGGGTCGAGTGCAGGATGAAGTGCACGAAGAGGTAGCCGGCGAGGCTGATGAGGAAGACGAGCGGGACGATGCCAAAGATCTGCGTATCGGCTATAGCCTCGAACTTCCCATAGACGGTCTGAATGACCCCCTTCGTGAGGGCGAGGGCAAGCCCGTGGTACACGCCCATCATGGCAAGCGTGATGATGAAAGACGGGGCCTTCAGCAGCACCGAGAGCGCGCCGTTGAGGACGCTGCCCCCGACACAAACGGCTATCGCGACCAGGCTGGCGACGATCCCCGATACGCCGGCGATGATCAGCATGGCGGCGATGCAGGCGGCCAGCCCGATCAGGGCGCCAACGGAGATGTCGAAGTTGCCGGCGATGATCAGGATCGTGGCGCCTGCCGAAACGAGTCCGAGAACCGACGTCTGCTCGAGGATGTTGATCAGGTTGGCCGACGACCAGAACCGTGGGTTCTGCTGCCCGGTGAAGAGGGCCAACAGGAGGGTGACGCCTAGGAGCAGTATCCACTGGTGCCGGACAAGAAGGGACCAGAGGCGTGCCCAGGCCGTCCTTCGCGCCACGCTCGAGGTCGTTGGGACGGTCATGCGGCCTCCTTCAAGCCAAGGAACTCTGTCATCAGGGTCTCTTCATCCAAGCCGGCAACCGGCAGGATCTTCTTCAACTCCCCGTCGCGCATGATTGCGATGCGGTTACTCAAGGAGAGCAGTTCGGGGAGGTCGGACGAGACCATCAACACGACCTTGCCGCGCTCGCACAACTCCACCATGAACCCGTAGATCTCCTGCTTGGCACCGACGTCGACGCCCTTGGTGGGTTCGTCGAAGATGTACACGTCTGCATCGGTCAAGAGCCACCGCCCCAGCACGCTCTTCTGTTGGTTCCCGCCGCTCAGCGACGTGACGGGCTGCTCGGTAGACTGCAGCCTGATTCGCAACCGCGACACGATCTCTTCCACGAGCGGCTTCTCGCCCTTGAGCCACGGGTTGGATAGTTCGTTCTTCACGATGGCGACGTTCTCGAGCACCGAACGCTGAGCGAACATCGCCTGGCTCTTCCGGTCCTCGGTCAGGAGGCAGAACCCTTGTTCGATGGCGCTTCGAGGAGAGGTAACCCGCACCACCCGGCCGTCCAGACGAACCTCTCCGGAGATGCGGCGGCGTGCACCGAAGAGCGTCTCCATGAGCTCGGTGCGGCCGGACCCGACCAGACCGCCGAACCCGAGTATCTCGCCCCCCTTCACTTCGAAGCTCGCGCCGTGCGCGGCACCCAAAGGCGTGAGTCCGGCGACGACGAGACGAGTCTCGCCTATCTCGACATTGGGCTTCGCGAAGTACTGGGACGCCTCCCTGCCGACCATGTCGGCCACGAGCTTCTCGACTTGGCATTCGCCACGGAGGTACGTAGCCACGTGGCGCCCGTCCTTGAGCACCGTGATCCTGTCACCCAGTTCCAAGATCTCGTGCAGGTGGTGCGAGATATAGATGACAGCGATGCCCTCGTCCGCGAGTTGCCGGACGATTCCCATGAGAGCAACGGCCTCTTCGTGGCCGAGCGAGGCGGTTGGCTCGTCGAAGATAACCACGAGCGCCTTGCGGTGCAGCGCCTTCACGATCTGTAACGTCTGCTGCTCCGCGGGCGAGAGGTCCGCGACGTGCGCGGCGGGGTCGAGCACAACCTTGAGCCGGCTCAGGAGCGCCCGTGTTTCACGCACCTGCCGCGCGACATCGATCGTGCCCCAGGGTGTCTTGAGTTCGATGCCCAAGAAGACGTTATCCGCCACAGACAGGCTGTCGACGAGGTCCACGTCCTGGTAGACGGTCGCGATGCCGGCCTGGATCGCGGCAAGCGGGTTCGAACGCCCGACCGTGTCGCCGGAAACCACCACGATGCCGGCATCGGGTTGCACGGCGCCCGCGAGGATCTTGATGAGGGTCGACTTCCCCGCCCCGTTCTCCCCCACCAGAGCGTGTACTTCGCCTGCGAAGAAATCCAGACTGACGTCTCTAAGGGCATGAGCTCCCGCGTAGCTCTTCGATACGTTCTGCAGTGACAAGATAGGCTCACTCATCGCAGTGGTGTTCCCGTGAAGATGGTGGTGTTCACCTCAAGGTTTTCGCCGGTCGGGGGGCCGCCGGCTCGTTCGCCGGCAGCCCCCTAAGGTCCGTGGCTTACTGCGCCTTGTACTTGAGCAGTTCAGGGAAGTACTGTTCGGTCAGCTCCCAGTAGATCGGGTTGGGTTCCCACGGCACCACCTGGTGCGGGTCATCGATGTTGTCGTTGTTGACTTCGATGACGGGCAGCACGAGGTGTTGGCCGACTTCCGCGCGGGTCCCGGTCACGAAGTTGTGGAGGGCGAGGTACGCGATCAGACCTTCCCAGCCGGGGGACGAGGAGATCGTGTACAAGAGCTTGCCGTCCTTGACGAGCGGAATTCCGGCCGGCGAGCCGTTCTGGGCGATCACCTTGATCGGGTTATCCAGGAGGCCCTGCCGCTCGAGCATGCGGATGACGGCGGCGGCCATGTCCTCGTCCATCACGAAGAGGATGCCGAACTCCTCACCGGCCTGAACGAGGTCCTGAGCCAGGCTTACTGCCGTGTCGGGGCTGTACTTCGTCTCGCGGACCGCAACGAGCGCGTTCTTGCCCAGCTCGGCGGCACGCTCCTCCATGCCCCGGTTGATCTCCTTGGAGGGTACTGCCTCGAAGTTACCCGTCAGGATCACGAATCCTTCGCCAGGGTAGTTGGCGGCCATCCACTCGGCGTACTGGACGCCCATCCCGTACCAGTCGAAGTCGACCTCGGCGACGACCTCGCGACCCGCAGCAGCGACGCTTCCCACGCTGTCGGTGACGACGATCGGGATCCCGGCCGCGCGGGCCCGGTCGGCCGCCACGATAGCGCCGTTCTCGGTGAAGGAGAACATGCTGATGCCATCAACGCCCTGGTTGATGAGGGTGTCGATGTTGGCGATCTCACGCTCAGGGTCGTACTGCGAGTTGAGCACGATGACTTCGACGCCGTCGGCATCCGCCCCGAAGACGAAGCCGTCGACGTCGCGTTGGTACCAGGTGTCCGGTCCGGGGCTGATGTAACCGTAGACCCGCTTCTGCGCGATCGCCATGGGCGCCAGCAGCAAGAGGACTACGGTGGTGACGAGCAGTTGCCGAATGGTGGCAGCGTGTCTAAACGCACGGTTGTCTGACATTCTTGACCTCTCGAAAGAACACTCGAAGTTGGTTGCTTAGCGCCGACGCAGTCTAGTTCGTGATCTCCTCACCTCCCGCCTGAGACGCGTGCGAGGCGGACATCAATGCCCTGCGCTCGCAGCGTCGCAAGGTCCTGAGCCGGTACACCATCGTCGGTGACCAGGTACTTGACGCGGTCCAGCGGGCCGATCCATGCGGGCCCGACCACACCGAACTTCGATGAGTCGGCGACGAGGATAAGTTCGGGCGCGAACTCCATGACCATCCGATCGGTCTCGGCGTCTTGGAGCGTCTCGGCGGTTATCCCCACGGCCACGTTGATAGCGGCGGCCCCCATGATGGCGCAATCGGCTCTCAGCTCTCTCAACGCACAGGACGCGATGTGACCAACGAGCGCCTGATGCTCGTGAACGAGCACGCCTCCCGGCACGAAGACCGTGACCTCGGGATAATTGGCAAGCAGGTTGATGATGTTCAGCGCGGGCGTAATCACCTTCAGGTTCTTGAGCGTCGCCAGGTGGCGCGCAACCTCGATCGTGGTCGTTCCCGCGCTGATGTAGACGGTCATCCCGTCCGAGATGAGCTTGGCGGCCTCGAGGCCGATGGCGACCTTGGCCTCGCGGTTCAGCTTCTCGCGTGCGTGCACCGGCGGTTCCGTGAACCCCAGCGCCTTCCGGACGGTGGCCCCGCCATGATGGCGCTCGAGCAGGCCACCGTCGGCAAGCTCCATGAGGTCCCGGCGGACGGTCACCTCGCTCACCCCGAGAGCGAGCGCCAGCTCCTTGACCTCGACGCTTCTCGCCTCGTCGAGCCGAGCCAAGATGCGCTGGTGCCTCTGAGCCTTGAGCAAGTGCGACTCCTCAGAATCGAAAGCTGACGTTGCTCGAGTATAGGCGAAATGGTCGCAAGTGTCAATCAATCGTTCATCAACGGTCATCAAACGGTCATCCCCGAACGACATTCAGCCAAGTCGGCGAGGGGGCGGTCCCAGTCCAGCAGGGGCAAAACGGGGCCGGGGCAACCGAATGCACATACGAGCCACCGGCTCCAGGGCTAACCTCGGGTAACGAACCGTCTTCGGGAGCCAAGGATGCCAAAACGAACCCGCCCACCCCGACATGCCTTAGCACCGAGCACGAACGTCACCACCCCAACTGAGCGCTTTTCTCAATGGACTCTCGGGGTTCGGTTCGATGGCTGACAGCCGCGCTACCGGCCCCAACCTCGGCGGCTTCATCTGGGGCGTGGCCGATCTCTTGCGGGGTCCATTCAAACAGTCCGAGTACGGCCGCATCATCCTGCCGTTCACGGTGCTGCGCAGGCTCGAATCGGTCTTGGAGCCGACGCGCGAAGCCGTGCTCAAGAAGCTGGAAGAGCTTCAGGGTCAGGGAATAGACCTGGACCTGGTCCTCCCCCGCGTGGCAAACGCGCCGTTCTACAACACGAGCCGTTACTCGCTGGGCACCTTGGGGCAGACGAACACTCTAGCCAACCTCGGGGATTACGTGAGCAAGTTCAGCTCCAACGCGCGCGGAATTTTCGAGCATTTCAACTTCGGAAGCTGGGCGGAGAAGCTCGCCTCGGCAGACTTGCTGCACCTGGTGGCGCAGAAGTTCAAAGATCTCGACTTGCATCCCGACGCCGTGAGCAACGTCGAGATGGGTCACATCTTCGAGCACCTCATCTACAAGTTCGCCGAGAGCGCGAACGAGACGGCCGGGGAGTTCTACACCCCGCGGGACATCGTGCGGCTCGCCACCACCCTCGTCATCGCGCCCGACAACGAGGCGTTGACGGGCGAGGGTGTCATCCGCACGGTGTACGACCCAGCGGCTGGCACGGGTGGGTTCCTTAGCGCGGCCATCGAGCAGATCGGTGAGTGGAACCCGAGCGCCCGCTTGGTGCCATACGCACAGGAAGTGAACGCCGAGACTTACGCCATCCAGGTGGCCGACAAGCTCATCCAGGGCTACGACACGAGCAACTTGAAGCTCGGCAACACCCTGAGCGACGATCAGCTAGCGAGCGAGACGTTCCACTACGGCCTCTCGAACCCCCCGTTCGGCGTCGACTGGAAGGGCATCCGCACCACCATTGAGGCGGAGCAACGGCGCGGGTTCGCCGGCCGCTTCGGGCCCGGCCTCCCCCGCGTCAGCGACGGCAGCATGCTCTTCCTCATGCACCTGCTGTCGAAGCGCCGCTCGAAGCGCGACGGCGGCAGCCGCTTCGGGATCATCCTCTCCGGCAGCCCCCTCTTCACGGGCGGCGCCGGCAGCGGCGAGAGTGAGATCAGGCGCTGGATCCTCGAGAACGACTACCTCGAGGCCATCGTGGCCATGCCTGGCGACATGTTCTACAACACGGGCATCGCCACGTACATCTGGATCCTCAGCAATGCCAAGGCGCCCGAACGCACCGGCAAGGTCCAGTTGATCGACGGCACCAACGTCCACACGAGCATGCGCAAGAGCCTCGGCAACAAGCGCAAGTTCCTGAGCGACGAGCAGATCGCCGAGATAGCCAAACAACACGAGGCGTTCGAGGAGACACCCACCAGCAAGATCTTCGCCGCCACCGACTTCGCGTACCGCCGCGTCACCGTCGAGCGGCCCCTGCGCCTCACCTATACGCCGCGTGACGAGGAACGGCTAGCGGCGCTGCAGCAAGACAACGCGTGGCGGAAGCTGGGCGCTGACGAGCAGACGACGATGCTGGCGGCGCTCACCACCTTGGGCGAGCGCATTCCCAGCCGGGCGCGTTTCCATAAGGAGCTGCAGGCTGCCCTGCGCGGAACCGGCGCCACGTTGAGCGCCGCCATGAAGAAGGCCATGCAGAAGCACCTGGCGGAGAGCGACGAGGCGGCAGAGG
>Ga0226835_1000645_pt1 | contig 31599 bp, 33 predicted proteins | sample LAC_MetaG_1_FD_163627 | JGI IMG/M metagenome (GOLD analysis project Ga0226835, IMG submission 163627) | Anaerobic ammonium oxidizing microbial communities from anammox membrane bioreactor (MBR) in UC Berkley, California, United States -... | ecosystem: Engineered > Bioreactor > Anaerobic >...
TCAGTAACGCCATGTCTATCACTCCAAAATCCCCTGCGATCAACCAGCAGGGGTGGGTTCAAACATGGGTCACTTCTCAATGGAAAAACCGCCCAATCCCGGGTCAGTTCTCGGCGGAAATCAACAATCTCGGCATGTGGCGCCCGCCCGCCGGCGGCCATGTTGGCGGCAAGATCAGCTACACCCGTATACCATCGGCAGAGGATTTCTGGTGATGACCAGTTGGAAAGCACAGATCCAGGTCTGTGACCTGGACGACAACCAGAGGCTGGAGATGACATGCAGGTCCTGCGGCCATGTCCATTACCTCACGCGCGCCATGATCTGCGTGGATCCCGAACGGGAATTTCTTTACCTCGACGAGGTCGAACGAGAAACCGTGTGCCGGGCTCGCGGGTGTAGAGGTGCTGTGCGCCTGTCCATCCATTCAAACAGCAAGACGTCTGGTTTTGTAGGAGGGCTGGCATGACGTACAGCGTGCGTCCTGCGGCTTCAGGATGAAGGGCATGAGCAAGTCACCCCACCGTCTCCCTTTTAAACCATTCCTTATGCCGCTTCGCGAGAATAGGACGTGATGATGCCGCCAAGCTGGCGCCGGCAGTGTATCGGGCCGTCACGGGCAGGACGAAAATCGACCTGAAGCACATTGTTCCCGATCTCCCGCCCGCGATGCGGGCGCTCGACATTGTAATGACGCACCCATGTGCGGAGGATATAGTCGAGCTGGGACCGGCTGAAACAGACGAAGAAATCCAGGCATTCGCGCTTGATCGTGCCGATGAAGGATTCGGCGAAGGCATTGACGTTCGGTGCCCTGTGCGGGATCTGGATGACCCGGGCGGCTTCCGATGCCCAGACGGTGTCGAAGCTGGCGCTGAACTTGGTGTCGGCATCGCGGATCAGGAAGCGCGGCGTGATCCCTTGTTCTGCGCACCACATCAGCGTGTTGCGGGCCTGCTGCGTCACCCACGCCGAGTCCGGGGCATAGGTCGGGGCGCTGCAGAACACGCGGCGGCTGCCGAGATGGATGAAGATCAGTACATAGGCCGTCAGTGGCCCACGGGCGGTGAACACGGTCTTGGTGAAGAAGTCGCAGGCGACCATGCTTTCCATATGCGCCTGGACGAACGTGGTCCACGGCAGGGCCGGCTTCTTCTTCCGCTTTTCGGGGCTCGGATAAATTCCTGCCTCGTTGAGAATGCGCTTGACCGAGTTGGCGCCAGCGTAAAGGCCGAGCTTTTTCAGCTCCCCGACGATCCGTTTATAGCCCCACAGGAGGTTTTCCGACCCGATGCGGATGACGACGTCGCGCAGTTCCTGCGTCAGACGCGGCCTGCCCACAGGTTTGAAGGGGCGTCCACTGCGCATCTGGGCGAGCCAGCGTTTGTAGGTCGCGGGCCTGGCCACCTCCATGAGCCCATCGATATCGTGTCCAAACTCGGCCCCAATGCGCAACAGCTCGGATTTCTCGGCGGGCGACAGGATTATCCTTTGTGCAGGAATGCGCGCCCGCAGAATATGGATCTGGGCCTTGAGCAGTCTCATCTGCGCATTGTGCCGGGGCATGAAGAACCGGGCCAGGAAGACCAAAAGCAGGGAAAACGTCGAATTCATCTTGCAGGGCTCCACCACGGCCCTTTAAAAAAATGCCGTTCTGTCAATGCGATAAGGCATTGCCTACATTTTGGCACCCCGCTCAGGGAAGGCCAAAACGTGCGGGACGGATGATGGGCGTCAAGAATGCCCGGCATTCTGGTCTGTGAAGCCCGCCTGATCAGCGAAAACCCTCGAAATCTACGGTTTCGCCTCTTTTCGATCCGACCACCGGCATTGCGAAGCGTTCCGCCGAGAGAGTTTGTTTTCAGGTTGGCTCCCTCCGGTGGAATGTCGTTTCCGAAAAAGGGCAAGTTCTTTCCGGCTGGCAACGGGCATGATCATGGTTACGGTGACCGGGACCGTACGCGTTTCGCGGACGAAATCGCTGCTGCACTGCGCCGTTCACTTGGACCGACTGGTGCCGGAGTAAAGACTGTGGCCGGCTGGACCGGCGCCAACGAGAAAACCGTGAAGAACTGGTTTGCGGGGCGCTACGGCCCCAGCGGGGAACATCTCGCTGTACTCGTTCGACATTCCGATGAGGTGCTCAGCGCTTTTTTGGTGATGGCGGGGCGGCAGGATCTGATGGCAGCGACCAAGCTCGCTGCAGCCGAGCGGGCGATCATGGAATTGCTGGCAGCAGTCCAGAACTTGGCGCAAGATCGAGATGGCGGCCGCACCAGTAGCTGACCGCCACCGAGTTCCTATCAGATGGTCGGTTGCTGCAGGCGGCCCTTGGCGGGAGTGCTGGATCGGATCATCGCCTGCTCGTATTCCTCGATATCCGACAATCGGTAGACGACTCTCCCGCCGAGCTTGACGAAGCGCGGACCTTCGCCGGTCCAGCGCCAGCGTTCCAGCGTGCGGGGTGAAATGTTCCAGTGAGTAGCAAGTTCGGTCTGGCTCAAGTGTGCTGCTTGCATTTCCGTTTCCTTTCGCGTTGACCACGTGGGCTGCGACACGACGAAGGCGTTGGTGGAAAACACTATCAAGTCATATGTTTAGGACGGGGCCATTCTCCGGGAGAAACCGCAGCCGACGTGGCCCGCATCGCTCGACCAACAGCACCGCGCATTGAACTGCGTTCGTTTTTGGTTATATTGAATACGTCAACTGCGAGAAAGGAGCGCCCCGATGTCTCGAACGACCACGATGACGGTTCGCCTTAGCGGCGCGCTCAGCGACTTCGTCGCTGCCAATGTCAGCGAGAGCGGCTCCTACGAAAACGTCAGTGAGTACATCCGCGATCTGATCCGCCGCGACAAGGATCGCGCGGAGCAGGAAGCGTTCGATCGGCTGAAAGCTGAACTGACCCATGCCTACGCGGCTCCGGAGGCGTCCTATCGACCGCTGACTGCGGCTGACGTCATCGCGCGCAACCGAACCTGAGCTGACATGGCTGGCGTACGCATCCAGGACGCGGCATCCCATCGCCTCGACGACATCTATCGCTACACTCGCGATCGGTGGGGCACCGAACAGGCGGATCGCTACATAACAGGGCTGTTCGAGGCTTTTGCAAAGATTGAAAGCCATGGGGTGGTTTCAAGACCCGTGCCAGCGGAATTTGGCGTCGAGGGCTTCTTCTTTCGCTACGAGCAGCATTTTGTCTACTGGCGCCGCCTATCGAACGGCGACATCGGCATCGTCACGATCCTGCACCAACGGATGCATCAGATTGAACGGTTTCGAGATGATTTCGGCTTGTCGTGAAACGATCCATCGTCAGCAGGTTGCTGCGTAACCTCTGATTTCCCGAGCTTTTCTCAGGAATATGGGGCACCCAGAAGGCGCACTATGAGAGAGTTTGTCGGCAGGTCGTCGCCCTCCGGGCCATCGCCGTCGCCGACGCCCATGGCGAGGACGAGGTCCTGGTCGTGGTCGAGCCCGTGCCGGGAACGGCCCTCCGGCCGGCCGATCTCGCGCGCTATGGCGAGGAGCGGCTGCCGCGCTTCATGGTGCCGCGCTACATCCACGTCATGGAAAGGCTTCCCCGCACGCCGACCGGCAAGATCGAGAAGCACCAGATCCGCGCGGCGCTCTCCCAGGCGTCATTGTGGGAGCGGACGTCCGACCGGAAACGATCGTCCTGAACCGGACGATCCGGCGCAGCCGCCGATCATCGCTTCGATCAGGATCGGGCCGGGACGCTTCATCGCGGCCGCAAGCTCGCGGTCGAGGGCTTCGGCGGTGTCGACCCTCAGCGAATCGACGCCCATGCCCCTGGCGAGGTGGACCCAGTCGAGGGCGGGGTTGTCCAGGTCGAGCATGCGCGAGGCATTGACGCCGGTCTCGCCCGCGCCCACCTTGCGCCATTCGTCGCGCAGGATCTCGTAGCGCCGGTTCGACAGGATGATCGTCACGACATCGAGCCGTTCGCGCGCCTGCGTCCACAAGCCCTGCAGCGAATACATCCCGCTGCCGTCGGCTTGCAGGGTGACCACCTTGCGGTCCGGGCAGGCGACGGCCGCGCCGGTCGCGAGGGGAATGCCGATGCCGATCGCGCCGCCGGTCAGCGACAGGACCTCGTGGGGCGCCGCCGTCCGTCCGGCGCTCAGGAAGCCGCCGCCATTGGTGATGGATTCGTTGACGACCACCGTGCCGTCCGCGAGGTTGCGGGCGACCGCCGCGCCGAAGGTCGCGGCATCGATCGGGCCTCTTGGCGCCGGGGGCGGCTCGTGAGGGGAGAGCGCCGGGACGAGCGTCGAGGGGATCGAAAGCTCGTCGGCGATGGCGGCAAGCGCGCCGGCGGCATCCTCCTCGCGCGTCGCCGCCGTCACGACCTTGCAGCCTTCCGGCAGCAGCCGGCCGGGCAGGCCGGGATAGCCGAAGAAGGAGACCGGCTCGACGGTGCCGATCAGGACGACATGGTCGAAGGAAGCGAGAGCTTGCAGCGCCTGCGCGGGTTCGTAGGGCACGCGCGGCATCGCCACTCGTCCCGCCCCCGCGGCCGTGCGGCGGCTGTTGCCGTCCGACATCAGGGCGGCATCCGTCGCCATGGCGATGCGGGCGGCAAGGCTGGCGGATCGCGCGTCCATCGCATCGCTGCCCAGCAGGAGCAGTGTGTGGGCTCCCTTGCGCAGCGCCGACACGGCCGCCCGGATGTTTTCCGGTCGCGGCACGGAGGGAGCGGCCGGCGCCGCCGTCACCGGCATCGCCCCGTCCGGCAGGTCGGACCAGGCGCTGTCCGCCGGCAGGATGAGCGTCGCGACCCGGCCGAGCGCCCCGTGGCGGGTGGCCGCGATGGCCTCGGCGGCGCGCGTGCCGACGACGGACGCGCTCTCGGCACGACCGATCCAGCCGCACAGCGCACCGGCCAGCGCGTCGATGTCCGTGGTCAGCGGCGCGTCGAGTCCGAGATGGGCGGAGGCGTGGTCTCCGATGATGTTCAGCACCGGCGTCCCGGCACGGCGCGCATTGTGGAGATTGGAAAAGCCGTTGGCGAGGCCGGGTCCGAGATGCAGCAGCGTCGCCGCCGGGCGTCCGGTCATCCGGCCATAGCCGTCAGCCGCTCCCGTCACCACGGTTTCGGCAAGCCCGAGTATGCAGCGCATCTCCGGCCGGCGGTCGAGCGCGGCGACGAAATGCATCTCCGACGTGCCGGGATTCGAGAAACACACCTCCACCTTGTTGATAAGCAAGGTCGAACATAGCAGGTCTGCGCCGTTCATCGGATTCTCCTTGGCGGGTCCGCTACGCCGGCCGGGCTGGGGCCGAGGCCGCCACCTGCGGCAATTGCGCGAACGCGCCGTGCCATGCGGCGAGACGGGGGCAGATCGTCCGCACCGGGATCTGGTCGGCCAGCCGCGCGAGGATGAAGTCGAGGGCGCAGAAGAGCGCGATCACGCCGACATCCATGCGGCCGTGGAGTTCGCCGGCGCGGCTTTCGAACGCGGCCAGCGTGTCCTCGATCTTGCCGCGCCAGGCCTCCAGCCAGTCGGCCCAGCGGTTCGCCTCGGGGCGAAGGCCGATCTCGTAGCGGCATTGCAGCGCCGCGTCGAGCATCGTGTCGCTCAGCGCCTGGTCGCGCAGATTGCGCCAGCGTTCGGGGCCCGACCCGATCACGCGGCGTCCGCCGGCGAGGTCGTCGAGATAGTCGCAGATCACCGGGCTGTCGAACAGCGCCTCACCATCGTCGGTGAGCAGCACCGGAATCTGTCCGGCCGGGTTCATCGCGCGGAATTCGGGATCGCGCAGCATGACGTTGCCGCGTCCCGGAACGATCGTGATCCTGTCGGAAAGGCCAAGCACTTCGGCGACGATCACCGCCTTGCGGGAAAACGGCGAAAGAGGGGAGTGGTAGAGTTTCATGGTTTCCGTCCGGACGGTTCGCATTGCGAAAGGGATGGCTTACGGTTCGGTCAGCTCGGCGCGTGCGGGAGCCGGAACTTGTCGTGGCCGCGCAGGAACTCGCGTGTCCGCTGCCGGCGCGGCGACAGCAGGATGTCGCCGGGCTTGCCTTCCTCGTGGATCGCGCCCTCATGCAGGAAAAGGACACGGTCGGCGACGTGGTAGGCGAAGCCGAGCTCGTGGGTGACGATCACCATCGTCACCCGTTCGCGGCTGAGCTCGCGCATCACCTCCAGGACTTCTCCCACCAGTTCCGGATCAAGCGCCGACGTCGCCTCGTCGAACAGCATCAGCGCCGGCTCCATCGCCAGCGAGCGGGCGATGGCCACACGCTGCTGCTGGCCGCCCGAAAGGCGCGACGGGTAGTCGTCCGCCTTCTCGGCGATGCCGACGCGGTGCAGCATGCGCAGGGCGAGCGCGCGCGCCTCTTCCTTGCCCATGCCTTTCACCTTCATCGGCGCCACCATCACGTTGCGGGCGACGGTGAGATGGGGAAAAAGGTTGAACTGCTGGAAGACCATTCCGATCCGCGACCGCAGCCGCGTCAATTCGGCCTCGTTGTAGACCATCGCGGCGGCGCCCTGCGGGCCGGGAATCTCGCGGCCGACGGAGCGGCCGTCGAAATAGACGCGACCCGAAGACGGCACCTCAAGGAAGTTCATGCAGCGCAGCAGCGTGCTCTTGCCCGATCCGCTGGAGCCCAGCAGCACGACGGTTTCCCCCGTCTCGACGGCGAGATCGATCGACCTGAGGACCTCGACCGCACCGAACGACTTGCGGAGATTTTCAACGCGAAGGAGCTCTGCCATGAATGGGGCCTTTACTTCGAGGCGGCAAGGTGGCGTTCGAGCCGCTTGGCGAGAACGCTGAAGGGGATCAGAACGACGATGAAAAGCAGCGCCACCACCGTATAGGTCTCGATCGGCCGATACTCGATGTCGGAGACCAGCTTGGCGTAGTAGAGCAGGTCGCCATAGGCGACCGCCGAGGCGACGGTGGTCAGCTTGGCGACCTCGATGCTGCGGTTGGTGAACGCCGGGACCATCCTTCGGAACGCCTGCGGAACCACGATGTAGCGCAATTGCTGCAAACGGTTCATGCCGAGAGCCCGGGATGCCTCGACCTGGCCGATCTCGATCGACTTGATGCCGCCCCTGAAGATGTCGGAGCAATAGGCGATGTTGTAGATCGCGAAGGCGAAGCAGGCGACGAAGACCGGATTGTTGCCGATCCCCAGGAACAGCGGCGCAAAGGCCTGGAAGAAGAAGAGCTGGACGAGGATCGGCGTGTTGCGCAGCAATCCGACGAATACGGTCGCGGGGTAGCGGATGAGGCGCGAGGCGGAAAGCCGGGCGAGGCCCACGGGCAGGCCGAGCACGAGCCCGGCCGTCATGGCGACGGCCGTCAGCATCACGGTGTTCGCCAACCCGCGCAGGAACAGCGTGTGATACGTCATCAGCAGGTTGAGATCGAAATACTGGCTCATGGCCGGCCCTCTCGCACGATGTTCGCCGACGACGTCATCTGTCGGAGACGGCCAGGCGTCGCTCGATATAGGCCGTCAGCCCCGAGGCGCTCGAGAACAGCACGAAATAGATCGCCGCGATGACCGCGTAGGTCTCCATCGGGCGATAGGTCTGCGAGGCGATATGCGTGGCTTGATAGGTCAGTTCCTCGAACGTGATCATGGCGGCGAGGCTGGTCGCCTTCACGAGGTCGATGGTGGTGAGGAGAAAGACCGGCAGCATCCGCCGCACGGCCTGCGGAAGGATGATGCTCCACATGGTCTGGCCCGAGGTCAGGCCGAGCGCCTTGCCCGCCTCCGCCTGCCCCGGCGCGATCGAGACGATGCCGCCGCGGAACAGCTCGGCGTAGTAGCCTGAGCTCTGGATACCCAGCGCCAGGGCCGCCGCCGCATAGGGGCTGATCGCGGTCCGCAGGATCGCGGGGAATGCGAAATAGAACCAGAACAGCAGGACCAGAAGCGCCGTGGAGCGCAGGATGTAGACGGCCGCGGTGCCGATGAACTGCAACGACCGCAGGCGCGACAGCTGCATGACGGCGAACAACAGGCCGAGCGGAGCGGCGATGGCCAGCGAAGTCGCGGAAATCTGGAGCGTGCCCAGAAGGCCGTCCCACAGCAGATGCCTGTAACGCAGGACGGGTTCAAAGTTCCATTCGTACATCTCGCCTCGCCTGTCGCGACGATACCCCTGTCGGATGCCCCTTGTATCCCACCTTGCCGGGATGCCGGGGCCGGCTACGCCATATTTCGAGGAGCGGCCACCCGGCCCGCGGCGGCGGGCCGGGCGGGTTCGACGGTCACTGGATGAAGAGAGCGTTGACCTGCTCGGCCGGAACGCCGGCCGCCGTCAATTCCTCGCGATACAGCCGACGCGTGGTGCCGGTGTCGGACATATATTGCAGCGAGGTCTCGAGGAAGTGGCGCCAGCGCTGGTCGGATTCGCGCGGAATGGTCGCCAGGATCGGCAGGTAGATGGCCGGTCCGTCGATCAGGCTCACCTTGCCGGACTTGAGCTTGGCCCTCGACAGGTCGGCCGAGGCCGGGGTGACGATAGTGCCGTCGATCTGGCCGGTCTGGAAGGCGGCCAGAACTTCCGACGAGCTCTGGAACCGCTTCACCGTCGCCTTGGGTGCGAGTTCGGCAAGCACGGTCTCGAAGTTCGTGCCGACGACGAGGCCGATGGTGATGTCGGCGGTGTCGAGGTCGGCCCAGCTATCGGCATTCACCTCGTCCTTTCCGTAAAAAACATAAGCATAGCGGTACACCGGCTGATGCACGAATTCGACGGCGACGGCGCGTTGCGGCGTCCCGTCGAGCCCGAAGAACAGATCGACCTGCCCGTTCTGGATCGCGGCGACGGCGCTCGCCCATGTCAGCTCGACGATCTCGACCTGGGCGCCGAGGGCCTCGGCCAGGTTCATCCCCATTCTGACGGAAATGCCGCGCCAGGTATCGTTGCCCTGCTTGAGCCCGCCGGGAGCGGTGCCAACGGGATCTTTGTAGGAGAACGGGGCATAGGGAGCGACGCCGAGGCGCAGCACCTTGGTGTCGTTCACGCGCTGCCAGATCGATTCCTGCGCCTGGGCGGCGACGGCGCCGACGAGCGTGAGCGCCATCAGCGCCCCGGCAAACATCTTACTCACAAAGCTCTTCATGTTCTCACCTCTGTTTCATCCCTTGGTCGGAACGGGTTTGGCGGGATCCTGATCGGATCTCTTTTGTTGCATATAATGCATTCTGTTGCGTATGGTGCATCGCTTTGTTTGCCGGGTCAAGCGGAGTCGCAGATGCCGCGCCAATCCGAAATCCCCGACAATCGTCTCCATCGACGGCCCTGACGCTCACGATTCGCGAGCGATCCGGCGCCGATCGCGGTTCCCGTAATACCGGATCACCTGTCGCGTCGCGGCGGAGTCGAAAGCCCGCGCCGGCCAGAGGGCTCTCGGGAAGGGCCGGGTCGCAAAACGGCTGGTCGACTTTCTCCTGCCCAGCAGCTCGTCGGCAACGATCCCGGCCAGATGCGGGGCCATCGCCATGCCGGAGAAATTGTAGCCGAGGCAGTAGTGAATCCCGTCATGCTTGCCGACATGCGGGAAGTAGTCCCACGTCAGCGCGCAGCGGCCGCCCCATGCGTTGGCGAGGCGGATCGCGCGGAGCTGCGGGAAGATCCTCACCATGTCGGCATGGACCATCGCCGCGGTCCGGCGAAGCCGGCCGGGACGCTCGCCCGTGCGGCTTCCGAAGAGAAGGCGCGTTCCGTCGCTCGAAAGCCGCATGCTTACCGGGCGCTGGTTGCCGTCCATATAGCTCCGGTTGCCGGGCAGGAGGCCGGCGAGGATCGCGGGCGGCAGAGGCTCGGTCGCGACGATATAGCTGTCCATCGCGATCAGCCGGCGGCGCGCCCACGGCACGAGCCCGCCTCCGTAGCCGTTGGTGCAGATCACGACATCGCGGGCAAGGATGACGCCCCGGTCGGTTTTCACGGCGAATCCCGCGCTTTCGCGCCGTATCGCCCGCGCCGGGCAGTCGCCGATGACGGTCGCGCCCGCCGCCTCGGCCCGGCGCAGGAACGCGCGGGTGTAGGCGCCGGCGTGGATCGCCGCGTTGTCGGGCAGCATGACGCCGCCGACATAGCTTTCGGAACCGATCTCGGCACTGACCGCGGCGCGGTCGAGGAAAATCGATTCCTCGCCCGCATGGGCCTGCCGCGCCTCATATTCGCGCTTGAAGCCGTCAAGCTGGCGTTGCGTTATCGCCAGCATGAGGCGACCGTTGCGCTGGAGCGCGCAATCGAGAGTGTCGGCCTCGATCCGCGCAAGGCATTCGCGCAGCACCGCGCCCAGATCCGAAAAATGCGCCTTGGCGGCGTCGAGACCGGCGGCTGCCTGAAGCCCGAGGAACGAATGCTTGGTGTTGCGCCCCAGCATGCCGGCATTGCGCGAGCTTGCGCCTTCGCCCGGGGTTCCGGCCTCCAGCACCGCCACGTCGCGTCCCGCGGCGGCAAGATCGTGAGCGACGGCGAGGCCCGAAAGCCCGGCTCCGACGACGACGACATCCGCGCTCGGCGGCGGGACGGCGGGCGGGGTCTCTGGAAGCGGAGGGAGCGACGTCAGCCAATAGGGACGCTCGGTGAAATCGGGAAGGAAGATGTCCTGCTGCATGATCGCATGTTCCACGCCGGTTCCGTTCCCTCCGGCGAATGCCGTTCCTGTTGCCGGGCGCGAAGCCCCGGGACGTTCTGCCTTCAATCCAGCATGCGGGCGAGTGCCGGCGCCCAGTAGTTGATGATCAGGTCCGCGCCGGCGCGGCGCAGGCTGGTCACGACCTCGAGCGCGCATTCGAGCTCGTCCATCCCGGCGTGTTTGGCGCCGAAATGGATCGACGCGTAGTCGCCGCTGATGCTGTAGGCCGAGACGGGCAGTTCGTAACGCTCGGCAACCTTTGCGACGAGGTCCATATAGGGGAGGGCGGGCTTGATGTTGACCATTTCCGCGCCCTGCGCCACGTCGGCCTCGACGATGCGCAGCGCATCCTTCCAGTTGGTCGGTTCGAGATAGAACACCTTCTTGTCGAAACCGTAGCTGGCGCCGGTGGCGGTGGTGCCGGTTCCCGCCTTGAAGAAGGCCGAGTTGTATTTCACCGAGGCCATCAGGAGCATGTCGTCAAGCCCTTCGGCGTCGAGCGCGGCGCGCGCGGCCGCCACGCGGCCGTCGACCATCGTCGAGCAGCAGAAGATGTCGACGCCGGCACGCGCCCAGGCGATCGCCGTCCTGCCGACCGAATCGAGCGTCTCCCGGTCGAGAATGCGCTGCTGCGCGTCCAGAACGCCGCCGATCTGGTGATCGGTGAAATATCCCATGTACGAATCGCCGATGATTGCCAGCCTGTCGCCGACGGCATCCTTCATGCGCCGCACGGTCTCGACGATGACGCCGTTGTCGTTCCAGGCATCGCTGCCGACACCGTCGCGGTGCTTGGGAACGCCGATGAGGTAGACGGCCGGCACCCCGAGATCGACCAGCTCGCGCGCTTTCTCCACCGCGGCCGCGATGGAATAGCGATAGGTTCCCGGCATCTGCCCGACTTCGACCGACTCCGCCAGATTCGCGTCGACCGCCATCGGAAACGCCAGATTGCCGCGATCGACAACCAGCTCGCGGGCAAGGACGCGGCGGGTCGCCGAAAGCTTGAAACGACGGTTTCGGGGCAGGAAGCTGGGAGCTGTCATGTCAGGACCTCGGTCTTGGACGCCGGTCGAACTGCGCCGGCCGGCATGCGGAGCGGATTGAGTGGACGTCGTTGAATTGCGTTATATGCAACATAATGCATTATTAGCACTAGGCACAAAGGGGCTGTCAATTCGGGATCGGCGCTGGCCTGCAATTAATTCTGTGGTGACCCCGGCAAGCGCGCCGGCGCAAAAAAACCGGCCCGCTTGCGCGGACCGGCCTTAAAGCACGAGCCGTTGCAGCCGGCTCAGCGCAAGGGCATGGCTTCCATGCGGGTCTTGAAGCGCAGGAGCGTGTCGCGCACCAAATCCTCGGCTTCCTGCGCCTGGGCGGAGATCATGGCCACCCCGACCGCGAGATCGAGACCGGGCTCGCCGGCGACACGGACGGCGAAGGACGTCACGCCCGTCGCGATCTCGTCGCGGGAGACGGCAATCTGGTCCCTGCGGATGTTCTCTATTTCCTTGAGGAAGCCGTTGACCTCGTTCATCTCCGTCGAGGACGCATGCCGCAAGGTCGCGCGCAGCTCCGCATCGGGCTTTCCGGCGAGAAGCACCTTGCCGAGCGCGCTGCGCCAGGCGGGCAGGCGGGCGCCGAGGTCGAACGACAGGTTGATCGCGTTCTCGCGAAGCCGATGGCTGTGCGCGATCACCAGCGTATCCTCGTCTAGGAGACCGATACATGCCGTGTGGCGGGTCGCTTCGGCGACCTCGCCGAGCTGCGACTGAACCCATTCGAGATGGCTGAAGGTCCGTTGCGCAAACGCGCCGAGCTGGATCGCAAGCACGCCCAGACGATATTTCGCGTTCTTGCTGTCCTGTTGCAGGAGGCCGCCATTGCGCAGCGAGGCCAGCAGCCGCGATGCCGAGCTGCGATTCAGCCCCAGATGCTGCGCTGCCTCGGAAACCGAGATTTCCCCGTCGGAACGGATCAGCAGCTTCAGGATCTCGACTACGTTGAGTGCAACTTTCACGCCATATGTCCTTCGCGCCGAATTCTTCCGTCCCGCGCCGGCTCGGTGACGCGAGCCGGATTCCTGAGCCGCCTGCCTGTTGATGTCGAGGCGCCGCCTGCCGACCGGCCACCCTATAGATATCGGTGATATAGGACGCCGCATGCCGAATATGCAACACGATGCCTGTGGCGCATCGCGGGCGGATGGCGGACGAAGCCGGCGAGAGCAGGAATTCCGGCTTGACGCCATAGCCATATGCGCTACGAGTATGCATCATGTTGCGTATAATGCAACATCGGGATGGCGTGCGTTCATCCCGCTGCCGATGGAGGAAAGAGGATGCCCAGCGGACTGTTCGCGCCGGATTTTCGCACGTCCGTCTATTGGCTCGACGACACGCAGCCTTCCGCCGGAACGGACCCGGCGACGTTGCCGGGGCGGGTGGACGCGGTGGTCATCGGCTCCGGCCTGACCGGCTCGTCGGCGGCGCATGAATTGGCGACGGCGGGGCGATCCGTCGTGGTGCTGGACCGTGGCGGGATCGGCGAGGGCGCGAGCTCTCGCAATGCCGGAATGCTCGGAAAAGGCAGCCGGCAATCCTATCTCCTGCTTGCGAAGGCCGCGGGCCGGGACGCCGCGAAATCCTATTTCGCCGAGCTCGGCGCGATCTATGACGAGGCGGTTTCCCGGATCGAGTCCGAGGGGTTCGACTGCAGCTTCCGCCGCTCCGGCCGGTTCATCGGCGCGCTGCGTCCCGACCATCTGGAGCGCCTGATCCGCGAATATGAAGCGCGCGCCGACAATCTCGGCGAGAAGGTCGAGATCATCCGCGGCACGCCCGAAGGCGTCGTCGGGTCGCAGAACTATCATGGCGGCGTTCTCTTGCGCGACGGCGCGGCCGTGGACCCCGCCGCCTACACGGCGGCGATGATCGCCCGCGCCGGGAAGGCGGGCGCGGTCTTCCTTGGCCACACGATGGCAAAAGGGGTTCGCCGGGCCGCGGCCGGCTTCGAGGTGGCGACCTCGCGCGGCGTCATCGGGTGCCGCAACGTCGTGGTCGCCACCAACGGATATGGCGGCGGCGAGCTGCCCTGGGCGGCGGCGCGCCTGGTGCCGATCAATGCCTATATGATCGCCACCGGCGAACTGCCGCGCGACCTGATCGAAAGCGTTTGCCCCGGCAATTCGACCTATGTCGACAGCACGCGGGCCAACCGGTATTTCCAGGCGACGCCCGACGGCCGGCGGCTGGTGTTCGGCGGCCGTACGGGCCGCCGGCCGCCCGGCCCGCTCAGCGTCGTCGCCCGCCGGATCCACGCCGACATGGTCGATCTCTTCCCGCAGCTCGCCGAGGCACGGATCGCCCGTGTGTGGGCGGGACGATGCGCCGCGTCGCTGGACTACGCGCCGCATGTCGCCGAGCATGACGGCATCCACTACGCGGTCGGCTTCAGCTTCACCGGCCTCGCCCTCGCCCCGTATCTGGGGCGGCTTGCCGGACAATGGGCGGCAACGGGCGTGCGACCGCAAAGCGTCTTCGCCAGCGACAGCTTCCCCGCCTTTCCGCCCGGAGCCCGCTTCCTGCGCGGCTTCGCCGGGCCCATCGCCACACGCTATTTTGCCTGGGTCGACCGGCCGGTGCCGAAGGCACCGGCTGCGGTCTCCTGATCTTCCCGACCCCGGCAATCCGACGCCGCTCTGGGTGCCTTCGACACGGAGAGGAGCACTATGCCCGGCACGAGAAGAAGGGCTACCCAAGAGGCGATAAGGGTGCTTCGCGCGGCTTATGATGAAGGTGTCACCTTCTTCGATGCCCATGGAAAAGCGGAATTGAGTGCAGGTACTCTGACGCTGCGTACCAGGAATTTTCAATTGTGTTATAAAACAAAGGCTTAGACTGGAGAAGGTTGGATCCCAGGCCCCTCCGCTCCGCCACTTCCCTTCAAGGAATCGTTCTCCCGATCCCGCCGCGGCCGGATTTTCCCGTTGCTTTCGAGGGTTATGCGCGGTTGGCTTTGCACTGGCGTCCACGCTGCAGCAGCCGGAATGGTTCTCTGAAGCCCGATATTCTCCGGACCTCTCGACTGCGAGCATCCGGTGTAGAGCCCGTAACCGATTGAAAATATGGGGGCAGATCCTCGCGCCACCTGAACACTTCGACGCCGGTGGCGTTCGTGAGATGGAACAGAAATCGAACTCCTGCAGCGAGCTTCAATCCGACAGGGGAAGCGCGTTGAGGTCTGACCGGATTTGCCGCCATCCCGGCATGTTGCGATCGAGGGTGTTCAAGAAGAGCTCATCGTGTCGCGGTGAAACGAAATGAGCCATCTCATGCAGGATGACGTAGTCGAGGGCGGCCAGAGGCTTCTTCGCCAGGTCGAGGTTCAGCCACACCAGCCCCTTTTCGGGATTGCAGCTGCCCCACTTCGTCTTCATCAACCTGATGCCCCACCGCGGTACCGGTACGCCCAGCCGATCCGACCACTTGACGATACGGGGAGCGGCCTTTTCCCGCAGCTGCGATCGGTACCACGTCGCCATCCTGCGTGCATTCTGATCGGGCGTTGAGCCTGCTGGCACCAACATCGTCAGGCGATCCGAAGCGTCTGGACGGATTGCGCAGCGGTTCTTGTCGTGCGGCTGGACCAGAAGCCTGAGCGGTTTCCCGAAGACAAAATGGGTCTCGCCGGAGACATAACGGCGTTCGGGTTGCCGCGCCTGACCCTCGAACTCGCGCTGCTTTTTCTTGATCCAGCCGAGCCGGGTCACAACCGCCACCCGGACAGCGTCTTCGCTGATGGCTGGAGGGGCAGCGACCCGCACGCGACCGGCCGGAGGATAGACCCCGATATGCAGGTTCTTGATCGGTTTGCGGACCAGTTCTACCGACAGCCCGGCGATCTCGATCACTTCAGTATTCATCATGCGACCGAATGATCTCGATGATGCTGTCCACCGCGTCTTCTGAACCGAAGATCTCCAGCAGCTTCCGCCGCAGCATCCGCTCCTTCATCTTGTTTCCGCGCCATCCCGTCTGGGCTGTGCCTCGGATTGCCTCATCAACTGCCATGGTCGCGGCTTCATCCTGACCGAGATTGTCGTAGAGCGCCTTGCGCCCCGGCGTGGTCATGGACGATGGGTATTCGCTGCCATGCCCGGCCTTTACAGCCCTGACCAGTTCCGCGATCCTTTCGAGGTATTCCGCGTAGGCGATGGCGTCGTCCTTACGCTTCTTGACGAGGTCGGTCAGCAGCTCTGACATTCGTTCGTAGAACTTCGGGTTCACCGGCGTTTCATCGATGATCAGCCTGCGCACGTTGTTCTCGATGGCTTCGGCCACGTTCTCACGCTTCGTCTTCAGAGAACTCGGCAACTCCCCCTCGACTGCCGCCCCTTTGCTCGCCACCAGATCGATCAGGCTGATATCGTCCAGATGCGAAATCACCTCGGACTCGTCCGCCTTTATGTAGGTGTCGATCAGGTGCCGCATCGCGGGCTCGAACTGCTTCATGTCCACGGCATCGCCGCTGTGCAGGCGCACCGCATCGCGCAGCGAAATCGCCCGTTCCACCTCTTTGCGGTACTGCGCCAACTGCAGGTCGTTCACGCCCGAGGCTGCAGGATCATCCGCCACCGATGCGAAGGCGCGGGCATAGGCCCCTGCCAGCTTGTAGAGCGCCTGACGCCGCCGCGCCTTTTCCTCGGCCTGCGGATCGGCCTCCCACCCTCCGGGGCTCGAAAAATAGGCAAGCACCTGGTCGTCGCCCTTGGGCTGTTCCACGGGGTCCAGCAGCCCGAACCAGGCGTCGCGCGCGGTCATCAGGTCTTCGCCCGCCTTTTCCGCCCGCGACGAAATCAGCCCTTCAACATCGGCAGCATCGAAGGCGTCGAAGGCGCCCGAGGTGTAGTCCTCGACGGCCGTTTCGATATTCTTGAACAGATCCTTGTAGTCGACGACATAGCCGTAATCCTTGTCGTCCCCATCCAGGCGGTTCACCCGGCAGATCGCCTGGAACAGCCCGTGGTCGCGCATCTGCTTGTCGATGTAGATGTAGGTCGCGGTTGGCGCGTCGAAGCCGGTCAGCAGGCGGCTGACGACGATCAGCAGCTTCATCTGCGCAGGTTCCTTGCGGAACTTCCGCAGCGCCTCGGCCTCGTATCCCTCTTCATCCGTGCCCAGATCGGTCATCAGCCGGTCATAGACGCGATAGACGTACTGCTTTTCCGTCTCGCCCATCCCGGCCTCTTCGCCGGTCAGTTCCGAGGCGTTGCGGGTGTAGGACGTGACGATGGCGCATTTCCCGGCGAGATCCGAGCCGGAATTGCGGAAGATCTCGAACAGCCTGCACGCCTCGGGGATCGAGCCCGCCACCAGCATCGCGTTGCCGCGGCCAGCCTTGAGCCGCGGCTTCAACTCCATGTCCATGATGATGTCATTGGCGATCTGTTCCAGCCGGTCCTTCGACGACAGCACGCGCTGCAACGTGCCCCAGCGCTGTTTCAGGGTCGCCTTGGCCACCGGTGTCAGGCCCTTGGTCTTGGCCTCGAACCATTCGTCGATCTTCTTGGGCGAGGCCACGCGCTGGTCGATGTCGCGCGCCTCGTATCGCAGGTCCAGCACGACGCCATCCTCGACCGCCTCGTTGAAGCGGTAGGGCGTGCCGATATAGGGGCCGAACACCTCCAGCGAGGTCTGCTTGTCCGACCTCAGAAGCGGTGTGCCGGTGAAGCCGAAGAACACCGCGCCCGGCAGGATCGACCGCATGGCGCGGGCGAGCTTCCCCGACTGCGTCCGGTGCGCCTCGTCGATGAAGACGAAGAATTCGCCCACCGGTGCGCCGATCTGGCCGCGCTGGATGTCGGCGATCATCGCGCCCAACTCGTCCTCTTCCCGCCGCCCGAACTTGTGAACGAGCGAGGACACCACCCGATCCTTTGGGTCGGCCAATGCGGCCAGCAGGTCGGCGCCGGATTTCGCGCGGCGAACCTTGTCGCCGGTGTTGCCGAACACCGCCTCGATCTGGTCGTCCAGTTCCTTGCGGTCGGTCACCACCAGGATGCGCGCATCGGGGCGGGCCTCGCGGATCCAGCGGGCCAGCATAACCATGATCAGGCTTTTGCCCGAGCCCTGGGTCTGCCAGATGATCCCGCCCTTCTTCGCCGCTACCGCCTCTTGTGCGGCTTTCACCGCGAAATACTGGTTGGGGCGGGTGACTTTCTTGATCCCGGCATCGAACAGGATGAAATCGTTGACCAGTTCCAGAAACCGCGCGGGCGCGAGCATCTGCGCAACGTCACGGTCCAGCGGGTTTGCGGTTGCGCTCTCTTCTTTCCAGGCCAGCCAATAGGGCTGCGGGGTCTGGATCGCGGCATAGCGCAGGCCCTGCATGTCGTTGCCCGCGAATGTGATCTGCACCGTGGTGAAGAAGTGGCGGATGAACTCAGGGCGCTGGTTGTCCAGTGTCTGGCGGATGCCCGCGCCCAGATCGACGGTGGATTTCTTCAGCTCCACCACGCCCAGCGCGATGCCGTTCACATACATCACCAGATCGGGGCGCTTGTTATAGGCCTTGGGGTTCTTGGCGGTGACCGCCACCTCTTCGGCGACGCCCAGATCATTGGCGGCGGGATTGTCCCAATCGACAAAGCGCACGGTGACAGGGGCCTCGCCGGGGCCGGGGGTGACCTGCACGCCATAGCGCAGCATGTCATAGGTGGCGCGGTTCGCCTCATAGAGCTTCAGCCCATCCATCCGGGCGGCGCGTTGCAACTCGGCGATGGCCTTGGTCGCCACCTCGGGGTCATGGCCACGGGCCAGCAGCCAGGGGCGCAGCAGGGAGGGTTCGATATTGGCATTGCCCTCGCGCTTCTGCCAGTCACCAAGGTAACGCCAGCCGAGGCCGCCGACCGTGCCGGAGGTATTGCCGCACATCTGCGCGATCATGCGGTTCTGCGTGGCGCGTTCCGGATCGCCGATGGCCATGAAATTACCCCCTGAAATACTCGTGCTTCAGTCAGACCAGCCTGACCCGTCCTGTCAAAAGATTCTGCATCATCCCCTCCTTCACCGCCCGCGCCTTGGCGAGGCGGGACTCGAGGGTCTGGATTTCGGCGTCCATGTCGGAGAGGACGGCGGCGATAGCTTCTTGTTCTTTCTTGGTTTCAGGAACCCGAACCGTGTAGCCGGTTAACTGCGTCTTGCCGATTTCGAGGAAGGTGCTGCCAGAGCACAATTCGATGAACCCCTTTTTCTGGCTCATCAGCAAGTAATAGAGGAAATCCCGGTCGGCGCGATCCTTGGGAATGAAGTTCTTGAAGCCCTGATTAGTAGTCAGGGGGATCGCCGAAATGGCGCATTCCCCAATCGTAGCTCGGGAAGTCATCACGATGGTGCCCTCGGGCAGGAGCTCGGCAGAGGACTGCCGCAAACCTGCACGGCTGATGGTTCGGGTCGTGCCGCTCAGAAACTTTTGTCCATCCAAGGCCGTGATGTCTGTCGGGGTGACCCACGCAATGTCACCATCCCACAAAGTCGCGTCTGACGTGCTCGGGGTTCCTCCCGATCGAATGTCGGCAAGTTCTGATAAGGTGGCCGCCTCCCACTCCCCCGAGAACCCCGGGAGGCGGCGGCGGGCGGTGAGGAGGTCTTGCATCGCGCCCTGCTTGATCAGGCGCTTCTTGGCGATCACCCGCTCCAACCCCGCCACCACCCTATCCGCATCCGACAACGCGGCGGCGATGGCCTGTTGTTCGTCGGGGGATGAGGGCATCGGAAAAGCGATGCCTTTTAGCTCGCCGCTTCCAATTGCCGGGAGAGCGGTGGACGCCACAAGGCTGCCAAGCGAAAATTGCTGGAGATTGGCAAGGACCAAGTCCCTCGACACCCGTTCATTCTGAAGGGTGTAGCCAGCCATATTGTTGTCAAGGCAGCTTTCCTGTTCGATGAGCCGCTTCCTTTCCAGAAAGATAGCAGCCCCGATTTTCGCGAATGCAATTGTGCCAGGTTGAAAGGCACGCGCCCCGATGCGCTGCCGATCACTTTCGTCGATATAGTGGTTTGCTCTGTTCAGGGTTCGCTCGTTGCCTTGGTTGCTAAAGTCGGACACCTTGAAGAATGGATAGCGGCCGGTTGTCTTTCCCTGAGCATTCAACGGGAATCCTGATCCGCTTTTGAAAGTGCCGACATCAGACAGCCTGACCATCTCCCAACCTTCTGGCAGGGCTCCGCTTCCACTCATCCCGCCACCCCCATCGCTGTCAGATGCCCGGCCACCCGCGCGTCCAGCGCGGCCAGATCCTCCATGATCTGCGGCAGCGTCTGGCCATAGCGTTCGGTCAGCACCCGCACGCGGGCGGTCAGCGTTTCCGTCCGCGCCTCCACCTCGGCCCCGATGGCGGCAGTGATGTCGGCCAGCCATTTGTCCTGCACGACAAGCGCGCCGATATCGTCCTCGGTCAGGGTCGGGTATTTCTTGAACACGGCTTGCGTCAGCTTTGCCTCGGCCTCTTTCGCTGCCTTCTTCGCCACCGCCTCGGCCGTGATCAGTTTCGCCGCATATTTCAGCATGGGCCGCTCCTCAGGCTCGGCCTCGCCCGACTTCTCACGCGCCTTCACCGATGCGGCGGTCAGCTTGGCCGTCTCGGTCATCGCGAATTCTAGCAGCCCACCCTCGGCCCCGTGTTCCTCGGCCAGCTCCTCGATCTCGCGCCCCAGCTCCTCGGCCCGGGCCGTGGCCTGATCCAGTTCGGCCTTCAGGTCCGCGAAGAAGCGCGCCGTGATCAGGGCGGGCGGGATCACATCGGCCACAAGGCGGACCTTGTTCACCGTCAGGTCGCCCTCTTCCAGCCACTTCACCTTGCCGTCGTCGCTGGTTTCCTTTCGCGCTTCGCGCAGATCACGCGCCGCCAGCCAGCCGCCGCCAGCGATGATGAACACATCGTCCTGCATGGTGGCGGCCCAATAGGCCATCAGGCGCTGATAGGCCTCATACTTGTCGACCAGGGGGGCGGCGTCGAACCGGGTCAGCATGTCCTCGGCAATGGTGTGGATCAGGTCGCGCGGGTGGTCGCCGTGCTGGATGCCCATCAGGAGGGGGGTGTTGGCGCTGATCCAGCCGTTCAGGATGCCGGTGACCTGCGTGCGGAAGGCCGCAAAATCGGGGTGGTTGCGGATGGTCGCGCGGACCTGATCGGGGACGACCAGCGGGTCGGCGTAGCCCTTGCGCGGGTTCGGACCGAAGAGCGTGGCGCGCAGGGTGGGCATGACGGCCCAGAAATCATCCAGCGCGTCGATGTCTCGCTCTGGCACGCCGCCATGCAGGTGGGCGGTGATGTCCTGCAGATCCTCGGGGTCGGAGCCGTCGATGTAGCGCGGGATGTTCAGGTTGAAGTCGTTGCGGGTGATCTCGTCGAAGGGGACGAGGCGGGAATATCCATGGATGGTTTGCTGGCGGGTGAAGGCGTCGATGATCTTGTGGATGTCCCGCTCGCGCAGGCGGTTCTTGGGGCCGTCCTTGATAAAGCCCCTGGACGCGTCGATCATGAACACGGGGCGGTTGGCGGTGGCCTCGGACTTGTCGAGCACGATGATCGAGGCGGGGATGCCGGTGCCGTAGAACAGGTTGGCCGGCAGGCCGATGACGCCCTTGATGTAGCCGCGTTTCAGGATCTTCTCGCGCAGCTTTGCCTCGGCATTGCCGCGGAAGAGGACGCCGTGCGGCAGGATGACCGCGCCTGACCCGGTCGCCTTCATCGAGGCAAGGATGTGCAGGAGGAATGCGAAATCGCCGTTCTTGGCGGGCGGTTCGCCATCGTCGAAGCGGCCGTATTTGGTTTCGCTGGTCAGCCCCGCCGCCCAGGCTTTTGCCGAGAAGGGCGGATTGGCGACGACGAAATCGAAGGTCTGCAGGGTGTGGGCGTCGGCCAGGAAATGCGGTTCGGCGATGACATCGCCCTGCGCGATCTCGGCCGTGGCGCGGTTGTGCATGATCATGTTCATGCGCGCGAGGCCGCGGGTGGCGATGTCCATCTCTTGCCCGAAAATAGTGATTGGCACGCGGGCGGTCTCGGCGGCCTTCAGCAGCAGAGAGCCCGAGCCGCAGGTCGGGTCATAGACCGTCTGCTTCGGGCTGGTGGCGCGGCTGACGCCCGCCACGGCGGCGACGACGCGCGAGACCTCGGCCGGGGTATAGAACTGTCCCTTGGACTTGCCCGCCTCGGTCGCGAAGTTGCGCATCAGGTATTCATAGGCGTCGCCGAGGATGTCGTCGCCGTCAGCCCGGTTCTTCGAGAAGTTCAGCTCTTCGCGGCTGAAGATGTTGATCAGCGCGGTCAGCGTGTTGATCATCTTCTGGCCGCGGCCAAACTTCTCGGCATCGTTGAAGAAGGCCCGGTCGATCACGCCGCTGAGGTCGTTCTCCTCGGCGATGCGGGCGATGATCGTGTCCATACCCTCGCCGATGTTCTTGGACCCGCGCAGGGCTTTCATGTCGGCGAAGGACGCGCCGGGTGGAACCTCGATCAGCGCGTCGGGCTGGCCAGCACGGTCGGACACGTATTTCACGAAGAGGAGGGTGAGGATGTAATCCTTGTAGAGCGAGGCATCCATGCCGCCGCGAAGCTGGTCGCAGCTTTCCCAGAGGGATCGGTAGATGTCGCTCTTCTTGATGGCCATATTGCCCCTGCCAATCTTTTGCACTACCCCCTCTTGGCGGCACGGCTTGCAAAAGGTGCTCAGGGGATTGTGCTATCTATCTGATGTCTGCCTTGACCATTCAACCGGAAACGGCTCCAGAGCCCGCGCCAGCGTGATCTCCGGCCCTTGCTTCCCGTCCAGAATCGTCTCCACGATATCGGGCGAGAGCAGTGTCAGGCGCAGGATCCGGGCCATGTAGGTGAAGGCGATGCCTTCCCTCGCGGCCAGTTCGGAGATCGACGCGAACTCGCCCGACTCCAGCATGCGCTTCCAGCGGAAGGCGCGTGCCAGCGCCTTGACGAGGGCATCGTCGGGGCGGCGCTGGGTCGGGACGTCTGCAGGCAGTACCATCTCCTTCCGCCCACCGCGCCTCACGATGCGGAAAGGGACGTGGATGGTGACGGTGTCGGGAATCGGCGTGTCGCGGATCATGCTGCTGCTCTAAGGTCGGTGGTGATTTCGCGCGCCAGCCCGGCCAGTCCGTCCATACGCAGCCGGACGTTCAGCCCTTCGGTGCCGATCTCGACCCGCTCGACCAACAGCGCCACGATGCGGGCCTGTTCGGCCGGGAACAGCTCGTCCCACAGCGGGTCGAGCCGGGTCAGCGCCTCGCGGGCGTCGGCCTCGGCGATGTCGCCGTCCTGTACCCGCGCCACCTTCCACGTCCCTACCACGATCTCGGGCTGCCGGAACACCGCACGAAGCTGGTCGATAACGGCGGTTTCGATCTCACCCGCCGGCACCCGACCGATGGGGCACGCCCCGGCGCCATGTTTCAGCACGGTTTGGCTGACATAGTAGCGGTAGAGCTTGTCGCCCTTGCGGGTGTGGGTCGGCGAGAAGGCGGCGCCATCGGGGCCGTAGAGCAGCCCCTTCAGCAGCGCGGGCGTGTCGGCGCGAGTGCGAGCGGCGCGCTTGCGTGGGCTCTCTTTCAGGATGGCGTGAACGCGGTCCCATGTGCGGCGATCAATGATGGCGTCGTGCTCGCCGGGATAGCTGTCGCCCTTGTGGACGGCCTCGCCGATATAGGCGCGGTTCGACAGCATCCGGTAGAGGTATTTCTTGTCGATCCGGTTGCCGCGCGGCGTGCAGATGCCGCGCTTGCCGACCTCCCGCGCCAGTTCCGTGGCCGAGCCAATTTCGACGAACCGGGCGAAGATCCAGCGCACCTGCGCGGCGCTTTCCTCGTCGGCCACCAGCTTCCGGTCCTTCACGACATAGCCGAAGGGCGGCACCCCGCCCATCCACATGCCCTTCCTGCGGCTGGCGGCGACCTTGTCGCGGATGCGCTCGGCCGTCACCTCGCGCTCGAACTGGGCGAAGCTGAGCAGGATGTTCAGCGTCAGCCGTCCCATCGAGGTTGTGGTGTTGAACGACTGGGTGACCGAGACGAAGGTCACGCCGTTGCGGTCGAACACCTCGACCAGCTTGGCGAAGTCAGCCAGCGAGCGGCTGAGGCGGTCGATCTTGTAGACCACCACCACGTCGACCAGCCCGTCCTCGATATCATCCAGCAGCCGCTTCAGACCGGGCCGGTCCAGCGTGCCGCCGGAAATCCCGCCGTCATCGTACTGGTCGCGGACCAGCACCCAGCCTTCGGAGCGTTGGCTGGCGATGTAGGATTCGCAGGCTTCGCGCTGGGCATGCAGGCTGTTGAACTCCTGCTCCAGCCCTTCCTCGGAGGATTTGCGGGTGTAGACCGCGCAGCGGAGCTTGCGCACGGGTTTCGATTTTTCAGGCGGCTTCGTCATTTCCGGCCCCTGTGGTTCCTGAGCCCGAAGAAGACCCAGCCGTTCCAGCGCGTGCCGGTGATGGCGCGGGCGATCGCGGACAGTGACTTGTAGGGTCGCCCCTGCCATTCGAAGCCATCGGCGGTGACTGTGACGACCTGCTCGACGCCCTGCCACTCGCGCAGCAGCCGCGTGCCGGTGATCGGGCGGTCTCGATCCGCGCGGATGCTGCGCTTCGCCCGGTCGCCGCCGTCGAGTTCCTCGCTCAGCCGTTCCAGCCGCCGGATGGTCTCCGGTTTCAACCCGCCATAGGCGAGCTCCTGGATGCGATAGGCCAGCCGGGATTCAAGGTAGCGCCGGTTGAAGGGCGGCGGCTCGCTGTCGAACAGGTCGCGCCACTGCGCCTTCAACTCGGGCGTCGGCGTGGTCTTGAGCGCGGCCAGGCGCGCGGGGATGGGATCGTGACTCGTCATGCGGTTCTCCGGTGCGTTGGAGTTGCATGACGGCATCGGTCGCTGGACAAGTGTAGGCAAATTTCTCCATGGTCACTGGCAGGTTCGCGCCGCCGGTGCCGGCCATCCTTACCGGCATCATCATGGCCATCACCATGGCCGCGCTGATCGCCGTGGTCGCGCATCCGCAGCCGCACCAGCCCGCGCGCCAGCAGGCCGCATAGTTCGGCGCGCCGTTCGGAGCGCGACATCAGGTCGGGGGAAAGCGGGTTCATCAGGGCTCCAGCATTGCTGTCTGCCCTTATTTACCGGCGGCATGCCGATTTCTTCTCACACCGACCGCGACTGCAACAGGCACCTGGAACGCCGAACCTCGATATCCGAGGTCGCCACAGCGACAATGCTCCCCCGCTGGCCCTACTCCATGACCTCGGCAATATAGTCGATGATGGCGCCGATCTGCTCTGGTGTGGCACGGAATACCGGCATCCCCGGATGGCCGGTATCGATGGACTCGACGAACGTCTCCTCCAATGCGTCGATGGGGTATCGCTCCGACAGCGTCCGGAACGGTGGGGCCTGCAGGTTCTGGCTCGCCCCGCTGACGCCGATCGCATGACACCCGGAGCAATATTGTGCGGCCAACGCTCGGCCGTACTCGGCACTGTCCTGCCCATGGGCCGTCCCCACAACGCCGCTTCCGACCACCACGGCAATCATACGCAGGCAAAGATCTCGCAATTCCCTCACTCCATTCGTGCAGGAGGTGCAACGCACCGCGCTGCTTTCTACCTCGCTTTAACGCAGAGCGACAATCCCGGTCTACGCCATCCCGGTGGCAACTGTGCAGTCAGACGCGATGGTGCCGTGCCCCTTGCAGCGCGTCCCCCGCATGACTGATCCCGATCTGCCGCCACAGCGGGCTGATCTTCTTCTTCAACGTGCTGGTATCGGGCACGCAACGGCCGCTCTCGCCGAACCAGTCGAGCATCAGCCGTACGAGCTCACCTTGCGTCTCCGGCACGCCATCCTCGTAGATGCGGCGGCAGACCTCGACCCAGAACCCGTCCCAGTCATATCTTTGAGGAGCGCCAGGACGCGATTGTCCCGACCGGACGCCGCCGGCTTCACCCTGATCGTGCGCGCGATCAGCGCTGCCAGCCTTGCCGGCAATTGTCGCAAGCTCGGGATGCGCCGCCTCGAAGCGGTCGACCTCGGCCCTGCAGACGACGAGATCGTCGCGCCGCACGATGTGCCTGCTATCGCAATGATGATCGTCGATCGTGACATATTCACCATCGGGCGCTTTCAGCCGGACGATCTCGTGGCTGCCTTCTCGCAGAACCATCCAGGCGTCATCACGCAGCATGTCGACCGTGCCGATGATGAAGCGGTGGCCGTCCGGGATCATCTCCCACTGGTTGATGTCGACCTCCTCGACAGTCCCGTAGATGACGCGCAAGCCGGCCACCGTCGCCGACAGCGTCAATTCACCAGCCAGCACGAAGGCGGTCAGGTCCCGCTGCGTGATTCCCCAGCAACTGCAGATTTCATCGAGGTCGAAAAACGGCTTGTCGAGGACCGGCATGACGCTTCCATCCCCCCCGCGACAATCAGCGTCTGACGGCGCGCATGCGCCGGTAGAGCTGAACCACCGTGCCGATGTCATGGCGCATGTCGGGCGGCAGACGCTCTGCCTCGACGAACAGCTCATCGAGCCGCAACCCCAGAATGGCGGCAGCCCGCTCGATCAGATGATCGCGCGGCGGCTTCTCCCGCTCGCGCTCGATGCGCGACCAGTAGGCCGGCGATACCTCCAGCCGCTCGGCAAAATCGTTGAGGCCGATCTCGAGCGCCTGACGGCGCTCCCTGACACGCGATCCGAAACTCATCAGCGCATCTCCAGTCCATTGGTGACGAGGCGGTAGCGGCGCAGGCGCATGTCGACAAACCCGTCAGAGACGCCAAAATGTCCGGCAAGCACCGTCACCACGCCGGCCAGCGCATCGGCATTGCTGCGCCCGTCGACCACCGGGCAGCCGGGGCGGCCATGGTGCTGCGCACGTGTCAGCCGCAATCCTTCGCCCGCAGCCAGGCGCAGCAGTTCACGATGCAATTCGAACGCCGGCACCAGCAGCGCACCCATGAACTCGTTGGCCCGCCATTCCGACGCCCGCTCGCTTGCATGCAGGCTCGTGCCAGCCGTCACCGACCGATAGCGACGCTGCACACCCGGCACGTCGAAGACGACATGGCCGAGCTCGTGCGCGATGGTGCTCGCCAGTATGTCGGGGCGATCACGAAGCAACGGACCGTTGACTGAGACATACGCCACTCCGGGATTGTCGGGGTCGGTTTCGCACACGCCGAAGACCGGCATGCCGTTCTCGTCATGCACCTCATGATCGGCATCCCAGACGATCTCGATCGCCCGCCCATTCACCTCGATATGTCGCACGCACGCCATCAGTGTGCCCGCATCGCTGCGCCCCGCATCGGCTGCCGGCAAATGCCGGCGCATCTGCATGGCGACATGCCAGATGTCGCTGGCGTGGCACAGGCGTGCAGCACCGGTTCTGCCGTCCAGATCGTAGCGGATGGTGATGGTCATGGCCGTTCTCGTCACCTGTTTCGTCAATAGTCATGTTCACTCTATGTTCGCGCCGGACGAGAGTCGAGTCGGATTGCGTTTGAGTGGGGATTAATTCCTATCCGATTATTCCCCATGGCAACGGCCATTTGATCCAAGTGATTGATATTCCAGCGGGGAATAATTGCTCCCCCGGCAATTGTTCCCCAATGCGCACCATTGTTCCTCTTATTCCCCGCCGGCCATGTGCTGTCCTGTGGTCATCGATGCAAACCCCATCGGCAACGGGAAGCGGACATGGACCATCAACACACACCGCAGGCTCTCGGTGACAGGGCACAGCTTGATGTCACCATCGCGGCGGCAACCCATCATGCCCGTCGTCTGGCGCGCGGCCTCGTCCTTGCCGAGGCCGATCTTGAGGATTTCCGGCAAGCCATCCTGGTTGCCATCCTGACCCGGTCGGCCCGGCATGATCCGCGGCGCGGCAGCTGGGCGACCTTTGTCGGACTGATTGCGCGCCATGCCGCAATCGATCTGGCGCGCGCCTGCCGAGGCCGGCTCCCGACAAGCCCGGTCGAGACATTCGAGGATGTCCTCGCCGATCCGACGGCCGGCTATCCGGAGCCCAGCCTCGATCTGCGTGCGGCACTGGCAACCTTGCCGCCGTCCTGCCGCCGGCTGGTCGCGCTGATCGCCGAAACCGGAAGCCTCGCCGACGCACGGCGGGCCAGCACGATGTCGTCGGCCAGCTTCTACCGCCATGTCCACGATCTTCGCCTGCGGCTGCTGATGGCAGGGCTCGGCACGACCGCATGGCCACAACTGCGTGAGAAGGATCGCCCCTGCCATCCGTACAAAATCAGCAACAACCGCAAACACCGCGCCAGCCGGAGTGAGACGGTTTGCCCCAATGGCGAGTCATCATCATGAACGCGATCGCATCGTTTCCGACACTCCACCCGTCATCCACCGATATCGAGTTCTGCACCTGGCTCGGCCAGGCCGCGCCCGGCGACCGCCTGGAATACCATCGCGGCTTGCTCGTCGTCGATGCGGCCGAGGTGGTGTCGCTGCTGCCAAAGATCGATCGCGTGCGCCTGAACGGACTGGCCCGCATCGTTCATCGCGCCTTCGAGCTTGGCCTCGTCCATCTGGTGCAGGTCCGGCTCGGCCCCGACCGTTTCGCCTATCTCGCCATCGCCCGGCCGAAGAAGCGCGGCGCTGCCGCCGTGCTGCCTGCCAGACTGCTCGAAGCCGCCTGAACCCAACGCGCCCGACATGGAGACCGACATGCACCTCCCCACCACCGATCCTGAGGTATCCAGTGCTGGCGCCGCCGCCGCCATCCGCTCACATCGGCACAATCCCTTCGAAGCCCACGGCATCGACCACATCTCGGTCAGCCAGCTGAACCTGTGGGCGGCGGCTCCCGGCGTCTACGTGATGGAGCGTCTGCTGGGGTTGAAGGCACCGGTCGGCGCTGCCGCCCATCGTGGAACGGCGGTGGAAGCTGGCGTTATTGCCGGGCTGATGGGCGCCTCGCTCGCCGAGGCGATCGACACCGCCAACGCCGTATTCACCGAGAGGACCGCGCTGTCGTCCGATCCGCGCCGCGACAAGGAACGCGATGCGCTGGCCAGCATGGTCGAACAGGGAATTGCGCTTCTCATCCCCTGGGGTCGGCCGGATCGCACGCAGGTGCGCAAGGAATGGCGCATGGACGGCATCGCCGTGCCGGTGCTCGGCTTTTCCGATGCCGAATACGATGCGCACGGGCTGATCGTCGACCTGAAGACCAGCCACGCACTGCCCTCGGCCATCAGGACATCCCATGCACGCCAGGTGGCGAGCTACCTCGGCGCCGGCGCCAATCTCGGCGGCGGCGTCGCCTACGTCACGGCGAAGAAGGCCGCACTCTACCAGCTGGAGAATGCCGCTGCCCATGTCGCCGCACTCACCCGCATGGCGCATTCGCTCCAGAACTTCCTCGCCATCTCCACCGACGCCCGAGAGCTGGCGAGCCTGATCACCGTCGATACCGACAGCTACTACCTCGCCGATCCGTGCGCGCGTCAGCACGCGTTCGAGACGTTCGGCGTCTGATCAGCTTCCCCGACCAACGGGACCGGCCAGCTGGCGGCCAGATGCCGGCACAAAGCGCAGCGCGCAGAAAGACACAGTGACATGAGCGGCTTCGGCTTGAACATCGGCAAGGGCGGCGACTTCCTGCCCACCATTCGCATCAACGGCAAGGATGGCGGCGTCGAACGTTCCACCTGGGACGGCACCAATCGCGGCCTTGAGGTCATCGACGACTTCGTGGCGCTGTTCGACTTCGCCACATTGCAGGTCGGCTGGATCGAGTTCTCCGACAAGGGTCTCGACAAGCGGCTGGTGGCGATCGGCGATCCGCTGCCCGAGCGTCCCTCCGAAAAGCACAAGCAGGGCATCCAGCTGGTGGTCCAGCTTCCCGACAATCTCGGCTGCCACGAACTCTGCTCCACCGCCATCGGCGTCGTGGCCGCTCTGGAGGGGATCTACAACGCGACGATCGCCGCACCCGAATGGGACAATGGCAGGGGCCAGGTGCCGGTGGTGCGGCTTGCCGAGTTCATCCGCGAGAAGACCCGGCACGGCGCCCGCGCCGTTCCCGTCTTCCAGATCATCGCCTGGAAGGACCGCACCAGCGAGTTGGAGGAACACCGGGCTTCGCCCCGGCCGCGCGCGGCAATGCCCGCTTCCACCACATCCGCGCAGCCGGTCCCGACCACCACATCCGCGCAGCCGGCTGCCACCGGCGCCAAAGAGATGACGCCGCCCGCATCCGCACCGTCCCGTACCACGGTGCCGGACTTCGGCTGAGCGTCAGAGGGGATCGGGAGGCGGCCACCTTCCGATCCCCGTGCACCACACATGCAGGAGGGGGAATCCGGACATGAAGGGTACGGACGTGACGATAGAGGCGCCGGACCAGTTTGCAAGCGCCTGCCAATGGGCAGACAGCTATCGCGCGCTGGGCCTTGCGGTCATCCCGGCCGCCGGTCGGGAGAAGATCCCGCTCGGCAGATGGCGCGAGTTCCAGAGCGGCATCCCGCAGACCGTTCATGATCGCTGGTATGGCGCAGACGGCGAGCACCGCGCCAATTATCGCATGGGGTTCCTGACCGGTGCTGCCTCGCTCGGCGATGGCTGGAAGCTGCTGGTCATCGATCTCGACGAAAAGGGCAATGTCTCCGGCTCGGCCACATGGGATCACTGGATCGCCGACCACGAGCTCGGCTGCGATCCGGAGACCTGGCGGGCGCGCACCGGCGGTGGTGGTCAGCACATCCATTTCCGCTATCCTGCCCATCTCACCATCAGGAACACGCAGGAGACGATTGCCGGCATCGACGTGCGCGCCGAGGGCGGCTTCGTCATCGCGCCGCCATCGCGACACCAGAACGGCAAGTCGTACACATGGCTGTTCTCGCCCTTCGAGACCGAACTGGCCGAAGCGCCGCAATGGCTGCTCGACAAGGTCGGCGCGGTGGAGGCGTTGCCGCTGGCAGCCACACCGGCTCCGTCATCATCAGCACCATCGTCGTCGACACGCACGCAGACGGCAGCGGCCGAGCGCCCGTCGACACCAGCGCAGGCCACCGATGTCTGGGGCCACATCGTCGACGGCCGCGACGCCTACATGCGCGACATGATCTGGGCGGCGATCATCGACTGGTATCGCGAATGCCCGATCCCGCCGACCGAGCGTGAGGTCGAGGACAAGCTGCTCGAGGTTTTTGCCATCTACGAGCGCAAGGTGCGGCCGCAGGCTGCCGGCAGCACACTCGACGGCGAAGGGCGCGGGCTTTCCGCCTTCCGCGATAAGTGGGCCTACGCCATGCGGCAGTGGGACACCAAGGTTGCAGCGGCCGCGAAGGAGGGACCGGCCGGAAGTCACGGGGCCACTGTTTCGTTCGCCCCGCCCCCCGTTGATCCGTCTGCCGAACTGGAATGGTTCGACGACATCGAGCCGGTCATCAGTGCACCCTATATCGTCAAGAATGTTCTCGACCTCGGCGCCATGTCGGTCGTCTACGGTCCGTCGAACTCCGGCAAGACCTTCTTCGCGCTCGACATCGCCTATCATGTCGCCATCGATCATCGATGGCGGACGCAGCGTGTCGCCGGCGGCGGTGTCCTCTATCTCGCCGCCGAGGGCGGTAATGGCATCGCCAACCGCATTGTCGGCCTCAGGAAGACGAGCGGCGTCGTCGACGTGCCGTTTGCGCTGCGCCGCGCCGGTCTCGACCTGCTTCATCCTGACGCCGACACCGAGCGCGTCATCACGCTTGCCAGGGACGTCTCCGAGCGCGCGCCGCTGAAGCTGATCGTCATCGACACGCTGTCGCGGGTGATGGCCGGCGGCGACGAGAACGGCCCGGTCGACATGACCGCCTTCATCAAGAATGTCGACCGCATCCGCCATGCCACCG
>Ga0226835_1000646_pt1 | contig 31389 bp, 29 predicted proteins | sample LAC_MetaG_1_FD_163627 | JGI IMG/M metagenome (GOLD analysis project Ga0226835, IMG submission 163627) | Anaerobic ammonium oxidizing microbial communities from anammox membrane bioreactor (MBR) in UC Berkley, California, United States -... | ecosystem: Engineered > Bioreactor > Anaerobic >...
GCCGACACGAAGCACGCCGTGTAGAAGAGCGCGCTGCCGGCGATCGCGACGCTCGTCGCCGTGCGCGCCACCTCGTCGACCTTCCCCGGCCAGCGCACGACGGCGAGGGTCACGCCGAGGTCGTTGATGCTGACCAGGGCGTTGAGCGCCACGAGCGCCACCGCGAAGATCCCGAAGTCCTCGGGGGTGAGGATCCGGGCGAGGACGATCCCGAGCAGCGGGTTGAGGATCCGTCCGAGAACGGTGGAGACGAAGCTCCAGCGCAGCCCCGACCGGACCTGATCACCGAGCTCGCTGCCCTGGCCTTCCTCGATGCCGGGATCCGCGGTAGACCGTCGCGGGTCTCCGGGACCGAGGAGGCCCGGCGGTTCGGATCGAGGGGTACCAGTGCCGGGATCGTCGATGGTCATCGCCTGCTGGTGGTCCGCCGTCCGCCGATCCCCTGTGCGCAGATCCTCCGCCCCGGTACCGAGAAGGGGTGGAGACGCCCTTCCGGCCGCTCGGAGGGCGCGACCAGAACAAGCTAGCCGCGGAACCCGGCGGCCTCGCGCGCACTCCGTGGTACACGGTTTGGATCCGTGGCCGACCGGAAATGCCGCGCCGTGCACCGGGCGCTACACCTCAAGTTTCGGCGGCCGGGTGCCGAGACACCCCGAAGCGGGCCGCGTCGTCGGGAGCTCGCGGGGCACGGGGCGCCGGCAGGCGTCCCGGATATCAGGGAAGTCGGGTGATATCGCGCATGGAAGCACTCTCCTGGATTCGTAAGTCGTCGCCGCGTCGCCATGGGATGGTCCTGTCCCTGGTCCTGGTCCTGGTCCTGGCCGCCGGCATGTTGGCGGGCTGCGTGAGCACCGGAGGGGAGACGGCCTCGCCGCAGAGGCTCCTGGTGAGCCGTTCCGGTGACCGGTCGAACCCGGTCGGGCTGTCGGGTGCGGTCGTCAATGGTGCCGTCTACGTCTTCGTGTCGTCCGCCGGTTCGGTCAGGAGAGCAGAGTTCTTCCTCGATAGGGCGGCGACGGGCATTCCTCGCCAGGTCGAACGCGAGGCGCCGTTCGACTTCGCGGGTACGCGCCGCCATGGTCAGGCACGGGAGTTCGACACCAGGCGCCTCTCGGACGGCTACCACGAGATTGCGGTGCGCCTCACGCTCTCCGGAGGAGCGGCCAAGAAGATCGTCTCGCGGTTCCGGGTCGCCAACCACGAACGTCCGGGGTCCTCCACCTCGACCTCTTCCACGACTGTTCCCGTCGAGGAGCCGCCCGTTTCGACGCCGGCTCCTACCACCCCTGAGCCGACCGCGCCTCCGTCTGGTTCACCTTCGGGTCGTCCCACACCGGCCACGACCGGATGGCGCCACACGGGAGTCGTCCTCACCCCTTATTCCGGTCCGTGCGTCATCACGGCGCGCGGCACGACCATCGACAGCAAGGACATCTCGTGTGCGTTGGACATCCGAGCCGACGACGTCAAGATCACGCGTTCGCGGATCCAGGCCGGCTTCGTGGATCGCGCGGTGCTGCAACGCACGGGCAACGGCCTGCTGATCGAGGATGTGGAGATCACTTCACCAGATGCGGTCAACGTGACGGACTTCGCGATCGAGTCCTATGACGGCACGAACATGACGGTGCGTAGGGCCTACATCCACCACGTATATCGAGGCATCCATCCTGGGAATGGCACCCAGATCCTCGACTCGTATGTCGACGAGAACATCTGCCGGCCGGGTGATTGCGACACGCACGCGCAGGCCATCCTGTCCAACGGTGGCACCACTGGTGTCGTGATTCGCGGCAACGTGTTGGGATGCCGGGCGCCGGCCGCGTGCACCGCAGCCGTCTCGGTGTTCCCGGAGACGATGTGGGGCCCGAACTCCTATTGGACGATTGAGAACAACCTCCTCAATGGCGGTTCGTACTGCACCTACCTCGGATACACCCCGTCGGCCGGTGAACGACCGAACACGAACATGAGGGTGATCGGAAACGTGTTCGGGGACAAGTACTTCCCGCAGTGCGGGCGGTATGGGCAGGTGGCATCGTGGACACCACCGCCGACCGGATCCGGGAACGTGTGGTCGGGGAACGTCGACGCTGCCGGTCGGGTCGTGAATCCCTGAGGCCCGCGTCGCGTTGCCTCCTCCTGCTCGGTGGATCGCCGTTGACCGGCGGTCCGCCGAGCCGGGTGGGTGGCCGGCCCTTCCGGGCGGGCGGGACACCCGGATAGGTCGCGGTGCGTCCCGGAGCGGCTGGCGAGAGAGCGGTCGCCAGCCTGTCCCGTGGGCGACCCAGGGGGGACGATCCGGTATCATCTGCCACCGAGGGTCCGGGGCGTGATGGGCCTCGACGGTTCCCCGCCGGGGTCGCGGCGGACCGAGCATCAGGGGTACAGGCCTTGGACTTCGTGACGTTTCTCCGGACGCTCGTTCGGCGATGGAAGGTGACCGCTCTCGGTATCGCCCTCACCGGCGTCCTCGCGCTCGGAGCGTTCGTGGCGGTCCAGCCGAAGTACCGGAGCGAGGGAACGCTCGTCCTCCTCGGACCGAAGACACTGCCCAACCAAGACAAGCCCGACGGCCCGCCGCTGGTTCGCAACCCGCTCCTCGACCTGGGCGGTCTGAGCGTCGTCACCGAGGTCATGACCCAGCGCATGACCGACGAAGGCGTAGTCAAGCGCCTCGTGGCCCAGGGTGCTTCGCCCGACTTCGAGGTGCAGCAGAACCTCGAGACCCGCAGTCCGCTGCTGGTCGTGATCGCCGACGCCGCCACGCCCGCCCAGGCCGAGCACACCCTCGACGTCGTCTTCCACGGCATCTCGACCGAGCTCTTGGCGATCCAACGTCAGGACGGCGCGGTCGGCACCGATCAGCTGATCCGCGCCAGCACCCTGCGCAAGGACGCCCACGCCGTCGCCCGCCAGGGCAGCCGAACGCGCGCGGTCGCAGCGGCGACGGTCGTCGGCATCCTGCTGACGCTCGGTGCGGTCTTCGGGCTGGAAGGGCTGACGCGGGCCCGGGCTCTGTGGTCCGCCGTGGCCGAACCTCCGGAGGATCCCGGGGCCGAGGCCCCGACCGGTAGGGAGTCCGGCGCGGCGCCGGAGCCGCCCTCGCACGTCGCGGGCCGCGTGAGGGTCGCCCGTATGGCCGAACGGCCGCCCAGCGTGCTGCGTCAGAAGTAGGGCGCCTCGGTGACGACCACGGCGATCCGGCGCCCGGGCGGCGACGCCCACCGGAGCCCCGCCGCCCGCCGGAGCTTCGACGCGGTCTCCCTCCTCACGGCCTACCTGGTCCTCCTCATGGCCGTCCCGTCCGCCTTCGTGGTCGGCCCCCTGGGCGCGGCCGGCCGGCCGGCCGGCCTGTTCGCTCTCGGCCTGGCCCTGATCTGGGTCCTCAACCGCTTCACTCCCGGTCGCGGGGTGCCGGCAGGTCCCCAACCCGTCCGGGCGATCGTCATCGCGTTCCTCGTCGCCGTCTTCGCCGCCTACTTCGCGGTGGCGTCGGCGCCGTTCCGGGCCGGCGACCTGTCGGCGGCCGACCGCGGGATCCTCCTGGCCGTGGGCCTCGTCGGCGTCACCCTGCTCGTGGTCGACGCCCGCGTGGATCGTGACCGGATCGTCGTCCTGTTGCGGCGGGTCGTGGTCGGTGGTGAGGCCATGGCCCTGGTGGGGATGGCGCAGTTCCTGGCCGGCTTCGACGTCTTCCGCTACGTCAGGTTCCCGGGCCTTACGCTCAACCACGAGTACGTCGCCTTCTACCACGACACCGGCTTCCGTCGGGTCGCGTCCACCGCCGGCCACCCGATCGAGTTCGGCGCGGTCATGGCGATGGTCCTGCCCCTAGCGCTCCACTTCGCGTTCTTCTCCGAGCCGGAGCATCGGAGGCGCCGCTGGGCCGGGGTGGGCCTGATAGCGGTCGCGATCCCGATGTCGCTCTCACGCTCGGCCGTCCTGGGCGTCACCGTCGGTCTGGCCGTCCTGCTGCTCTCCTGGACCCCGCAGCAGCGCAAGCGGGTTCTCATGGCTTTGCCCGTCTTCCTCGTGGGCGTCCGCCTGATGATCCCGGGACTGCTCGGAACGATCGTCAGCGCGTTCCAGCACATCAGCAGTGACCCGAGCTTCCGGGGCCGCAACGAACGCCGGGCCCTGGTCGGGCACTACATCGCGGCCCATCCCTACTTCGGGATGGGGTTCGGCACGTTCGATCCCGTCAAGTACGTGCTGCTGGACAACGCCTACGTGGGCACCACGGTGGAGCTCGGCTACGTGGGGCTCACGGTGCTGCTGCTCTTCTTCGCGGTCGGGTTCTTCTGCGCACGCGGAGCGCGTCGACTGGCGCCCGATCCCCGGGCCCGCGACCTGGCCGGCGCGCTGGCCGCGTCGATCGTGGTCCCGGCGGTGGAGTTCGTCACGTTCGACGCCTTCGCGTACTCGATCGTCACCGGGTTGGTCTTCCTGCTGGTGGGTTGCTCCGGCGCTCTGTGGCGAGCGTCGCGCGATGTCGCGGCGGGCCGGGCGGGGGCGCCGGTCGGTCAGGCCTACCGTTCTCCGGCCGCCTGATCGAGGCTCAAGTCGGGGGGGCCGAACACCGAAGTCCCGGTGGGCCCAGGATTCGTCCGGGTGGCACCGGGAGTTGTCGGTACGATGGCTTGCCCACCGTGGACCGGTTCACGGAGCCGGGACCGGGAAGGACGGCATGACGCGCGGGCTGGGAGGAAGTAGAGGCAGAGCGCGGCTCGGATTTGCATGCGCCTGGACCGCCGACCCCCGGGCTACGTGGTCGGGGACGCCATGGGCGTTGCGGGAGTCGCTCCGTCGAGTACCTGACGGGCCCGAGATCGTCGACGTCGGGGTCGCACCGCCACGATCGCTCCGCACCGGGCTCAACGCGATCTCGGCCCGCCGGCACCGGGGGCGCTGGGTCGCCGGGTGGCGGGAGTGGTCAGGGTGGCGTCGGGCAGCGGAGAGGCGGATCGCGGCTCGGGTCGCCGACGAGCGCTGTGACGCGACCCTCGAGATCGCGGACCTCGCCGTCGTAGACCGTCCGTACTTCCTGTACCAGGACCTCGCGGCCGCTCTGATCGCGCGTGACGACCTGCGCGCGGCGCGCGAGGAGTACTTCCCAATGCTTACCGGCCGGCGTCGGTTGGCCGCCAAGCTCGAGTGGCAGCGGCGCATCTACGCCGGCGCGGCCGGAGTGTTCGCGATGAGTCGGTGGCTCGCCGACTTCCTCGTGGAGCACGAGGGCCTTCCGCGCGACGCGGTCCACGTGGTGCCGCCGGGGGCGACCTCGCTCTCGAGCGCTGGCCCCGTCCCCGACCGGGAGCCCGGGCGCCCCCGCCGTCGGTTGCTGTTCCTCGGCAGCGACTTCCGGATCAAGGGCGGAGACCAGGTGGTGGCCGCGCTCGCCGTCCTAAGACGCGACTTCGACCCGTCGACCACCCTCACCGTCGCCGGTCCCCGCTCCTGGCCGCTTCCCGTCCCGCCGCCGGACGGCGTCGACTTCTTGGGTCCGGTTCCGAGGGACCGCGTCGTGCCCCTCATCGACGCGCACGACCTGCTGGTCATGCCTTCGCGCCTCGAGGGGTTCGGCATCGCCCTGGTGGAAGCCCTGGGCCGGGGGGTGCCGTGCGTGGGACGTCGGGCCTTCGCGATGCCGGAGATCATCGACGACACTCGGACCGGGGCCCTGATCGGCGGCGACGACCCGTCCGAGCTGGCCGAGGCCGCGGCCCGGGTCCTGGCCGACGACCGGATCTACGCGACCACTCGGGAGCGGGCGGGCGAGGTGGCCGCGTACTACACGTGGGACCGGGCTGCCGCGGACATGGTCCGGGTGATCGAGGGGCGGCTTCGATGACCGCCGTGTCCCATGCGGTCGCGGCGCGGATCCCGCCGCGTGTCCGGCGGTGGGTTCGCCGGGTCGTGGATCCGGTGCTTGCCCCCGTCGGATCGGTCAACGGAGCCCGTACCGACGATCCCGTGCTCGGTCTCACCTTCGACGACGGGCCCGACCCGGCCTCGACGCCCACGGTCCTCGACGCCCTCGCCCGGCACGGAGCCCGCGCCACCTTCTTCGTACTCGCGGACCGGGCCGAGGAACACCCCCAGGAGGTCCGCGCCACGGTCGCGGCGGGCCATGAGATAGGGCTGCACGGCCTCGACCACCGCCGGCTCCCGTCGGTTCCTGATCCCGAGAGCTGGCTGGCCGACGGCGTCCGGCGCGTCGAGGCCGTAGCGGGTGTCCCGGTCCGCAGGTTCCGGCCGCCGTTCGGGTCGCAGACCCTCGGCACCTACCGGGCGGCCCGCCGCACGGGTCTGGAGGTGGTGGTCTGGGCGGCCGACGTGGCGGACTGGGTCGGAGATCCTTCCGCCGTGGTCCGGTTCGGCCTCGAACGGGCCCGGCCCGGGGCCGTGATGCTGCTACACGACGCCTACGCCCCCGACCCGGCGGCCCCCGAGCCGGGGCCCGTGCTCGACCGTGCGGGCATCCTCGACGAGCTCCTCCCGGCGTGGATCGGGCGCGGCTACGCGCTGGAGAGCGTGGCGGGCCTGCTCCGCGGCCGGCGTCCGAGCACCACGGCCTGGTTCCGGCCGTGAGCGCGGACCGGCCCCGGGTGGCCCTCGTCGTCGTCACCTACAACAGCCGCGACCTGATCGACGGCTTCCTTCAGGCGTTGCCCGCCGCGGTCGAAGATCTCGACGTGGAGCTCGTGGCGGTCGACAACGCGTCCGGAGACGGTTCTGCCGACGCGGTTCACGCCGCCGCGCCCGATGCGACGGTGGTGCGCCTCGGCGCGAACCGGGGATACGCGGCCGGCCTGAACGCGGGGATCCGGGCCGCCGCCGATCCGGACGCCGTACTGGTGTTGAACCCCGACATACGACTCGGTCCGGGATCGGTGCGCCGCCTCCTCACCGCGGCGGGAGAACCGGGCGCCGGGATCGCGGTGCCTCGGATGACCGACCCCTCGGGAGCGCTCGTCCCGTCTCTGCGCCGCGATCCCTCGGTGCGCCGCGCCCTGGGGGAGGCGCTCCTCGGCGGTCGCCGGGCGGGGCGCTTCGAGGGGTGGGGGGAGATGGTCACCGACCCCTCCGCCTATATCCATCCAGTACGCGCAGATTGGGCAGTAGGGGCAGCTATGCTGGTCACACGTGACTGTCTCGACGCCGTGGGCGCCTGGGACGAGTCGCTGTTCCTCTACTCGGAGGAGACCGACTACTGCATCCGTGCCCGTGAGAACGGCTTCGATGTCCGCTACGAGCCCGGGGCGGAGGCCGTGCACATCGGCGGCGACGCCCACGTCTCACCCCGCCTCTGGGCGCTCCTGACCGTGAACCGGGTGCGCCTCTACCGCCGTCGCCACGGGCCCGTCCGCTCCCTCGCGTTCCGTGTCGCGGTGATGATCAACGAGGCGCTCCGAGCCCTGGCCGGACGGCAGGTGAGCCGGGCCGCGCTGGCCGCGCTGGTCACACCAGGTTGGGAGATGCCACCGTGATCCGCGGTCTGCTGATCGGGGTGGCCGTCGTCATCGCGCTACCGGGCGCCGCGGCGGTCGTCCGTACCACGGTCCTGACGATCGCTTCGTTCCTCTATCGCGAGCCCCGCCCGGGTGGCGACGCGGCCCCCGTCCGGTTCCTGGTCATGATCCCGGCCCACAACGAGGAGAAGCTGATCGGGACCACCCTCGAGAGCCTCCGCGCGGTGATGCGACCGCGCGACTCGGTCGTCGTGATAGCCGACCGGTGCTCCGACGCCACGGCCGCGGTCGCGCAGAGCTACGGAGCCGAGGTCCTGGAGCGTGGACCCGGTGAGGAGCCGGGGCGCGGCCCGGCCCGGCAGGCCGGTCTCGAGTACGCCCGCCGGTTGCCCTGGGACGCCCTGGTGATGATCGACGCCGACTCCGTGGTCGAGGAGGGGTTCTTCGACGCCTGCGAGAGGATGCTCGCCACGGGGGCAGAATCGCTCCAGGCCCGGAGCGAGTACCTGCCCCGGCCGGGGGTGGTCGGGCGCCTCGCGCTCGCCAACTTCGCGCTGGAGGGCGTGACCCTGCCCCGCGGTCGCGATGCCCTGCGGTCGTCGGTCCGGCTCCGCGGGACCGGGATGGTGTTGAGTCGCCGGCTCGTGGAGGGGCAGGCGGTGTTCCGCTCCGGCGCCTCCGAGGACCTCCGATACGGGCTCGACCTCTGCCTGGCCGGGATCCGCAGCCGTCACGTCGAGTCGGCGCGCCTGCGCTCGGTGAGCGCGGGGAGCTGGCAGGACGCCTCGACTCAGAAGCTCCGCCACGAGGCGGGCCGGATCAACTCGGCCCGGGAATACCTGCTACCACTCCTGCGGCGAGGCACGTGGGCGTGCCTCGAGGCGGCCTGGTTCCTCGCCACACCCCCGCTCGCCGCCTCGACCGTCCTCCTTCTCGCCGGTACGGCTCTGGCCGTGGCCGCGGGGGCGTGGCCCGTGGCCGCGGTGACCGGGGGATTCGTCGCGGTGCTCGGCATCGACGTGCTCGCCGCGATGGCCGCGGCGCGCCTCCCGGCCTCGGCGTACCTCGCTCTCCTGGCCGCGCCGTGGTACCTGGTGTGGAAGGTGCCGGTTCAGCTCCGTGCCGTGGCCAGCGTGCGCCGCCGCGAGACCGACTTCCCGGCCATGCCGCGCGACGAGGTGCCGACTCCGTGAGGCGGAGTCGCAGGGGGCGGAGCGAGGGGTCGCGCCCGCGCCGGGTGCTGATCATCGTGCAGAACCTGTCGGTACCCCTCGACCGGCGGGTGTGGATGGAATGCCGGGCCCTGGTGGCCGCCGGGTACGGGGTGTCGGTGATCTGCCCTCGGGGCCCCGGAGAGGGAGCCTTCGAGGAGCTCGAAGGAGTTCGGATCCACCGCTACGCGGCGCCCCCGCCCGCCCGGGGCCCGGCCGGGTACCTCTGGGAGTTCGTGTACTGCTGGATGCGTACCTCCTGGCTGGCCCTGCGGATCTCCCGGCGGGAGAGGTTCGACGCCATCCAGGCCTGCAACCCCCCCGACACCTACTTCGCCCTCGCGGCGCCCTACAAGCTCGCCGGCCGCAGGTTCGTCTTCGATCAGCACGACCTCAATCCCGAGGTCTACGTGTCCCGCTTCGAGCGGCCGAACCGCGTCCTGCTCTTCGGCCTCCGGATGCTGGAGAAGCTCACCTACCGGACCGCCGACCACGTGATCTCCACCAACGACTCCTACCGGCGGGTCGCGCTGGAGCGGGGCCGCAAGCGACCGGCAGACGTCACCGTGGTCCGCAGCGGCCCCGACGTCCTGCTCATGCGGCGCGGCGATCCCCGGCCCGAGCTGCGGCGCGGGAAGCGGCATCTGCTGGTCTATCTGGGCATCATGGGGCCGCAGGACGGCGTCGATCTGGCACTGCGGGCCCTGCGGGTGCTCGTCGACGAGTACGGCCGCGACGACTTCCACGCGGCCTTCCTCGGCTTCGGCGACTGCTACGACGACCTCGTGTCCCTGTGCGGTGAGCTCGGCCTCGACGATCGAGTCACGTTCACCGGGCGCGCCGACCTGGAGATGATCTCCGCATATCTTTCGACGGCCGCGTTGGGGCTCGACCCCGACCCGATGAACCCGTTGAACGACGTGTCGACCATGAACAAGGTCATGGAGTACATGGCCTTCGAGCTGCCCACTGTCGCCTTCGACCTCACCGAGACCCGTGTCTCGGCCGCCGGCGCGGCGACGTACGCGGAGCCGAACGACGTCCGGGCCTTCGCCAAGGCGGTCGACGCCCTGCTCGACGACCCCGCGGCCCGGACCCGCATGGGGGCCGAGGGCCGGCGCCGGGTCGAGGACGTCCTCGCGTGGGAGCACCAGGCGGGGCCCTACGTCGACGTCTACCGGCGGCTCATCGGCGACCCGCGCGAGCCGTGACCACCACCACCGGGCCCGCCGCGGTCCCGGGCGGCTCGCCTCCACCGGGCCGTCTGCGGGCCGCTCTGCCCCTCCTGGCCGTCGTCTACGTACCGACGGCTCTGGTCCTCGGCGCGGCCCGTGTGCAGCCGTGGGTGGTGCCGTCGAGCCTCGTGGCGCCGCTCCGCTTCACCGGGCGGGAGGGCTGGTACGAGGGCCTGGTCTCGGCCGTCGGAGTCCTGCTGTGGGCGGCGGCCGGCGTCGCGACCGGCCTCGCCGCCGTACGGAGCGCGCCGGGGGCCCGGGCGCGCCTCCTCGCGGGTGGCGCGGTGGTGTCGGGCGTCCTGCTCCTCGACGACCTGTTCCAGCTCCACAAGCCCGTGATCCCGCGGCACCTCGGCGTGCCGTCGGCCGTGGTGCTCCTGGCGGAGGCCCTGCTCGTGGCGGCCCTCGTGGTCGGGTCGCGCCGGGCGATCGTCGAGACGCCCCGACCGGCCGTACTGGGGGCCTCGCTCGCCTTCTTCGTGCTCTGGGCGTCGGTGAAGGCGCTGCCCGGCTTCGGGAGCACGATCGTCATAGAGGCGGGAGCGAAGTTCGCGGGGATGGCCGGATGGGCCGCGTACTGGGTCGACACGGCCCTCGCGACGAACCGTGACGTCGGGCGCGACCCCACCTCCGACCCCACCGAGGTTCCGGGGAGTCCCGAGGACGGTCGGAAGGACCGCCGCGCTCGTGGGTTCACCAGCGCCGTGCCGTCCGAGGCCGCCACGCAGAGTAGTATCCCGTTTCCGACCCCTGACGCAGAGGCCGGTGCCCGTAGGCAGGGCGGTCGCCACGGACGGCAGCACCAGAGGTCACCAGGAGGACCCCGATGAGAAGCCCCACCCGAGCCGGTCGACCCGTCCGGTGGCCGGCGTCCGCCGCCGCCGTGGCGTTCGTGGCCGTCCTCGTCGCGGCCGGATGCGGCGGGTCGTCGCGCTCGAGCACCTCGGGCTCGGGCGAGCAGGCGGCCGGGGAGAGCGGGAGCCCCTCGGTCAGCGCCGACGGCGCGAAGGTCGCGTTCCAATCCGCCGCCGCCAACCTCGTGTCGGGCGACACGAACGGCGCTGTCGACATCTTCGTGCGCGCCGACGCCGACCCGTCGACCATCAGGGTGAGCGTCGGCTCGGGTGGCGCGCAGGCCGACGGCCCCAGCACCCGCCCGGCGATCAGCGCCGACGGCCGTTTCGTGGCCTTCGTGTCGGAGGCGACGAACCTGGTGTCGGGCGACACGAACGGCAAGGCCGACGTCTTCGTGCGCGACACGCAGGCCGGCACCACCACCCGGGTGAGCGTGGGTGCCGGTGGTGCGCAGGCCGACGGTCCGAGCTCCCGCCCGGCGATCAGCTCCGACGGCCGTTTCGTGGCCTTCGTGTCGGAGGCGACGAACCTGGTGTCGGGCGACACCAACGGCAAGGCCGACGCCTTCGTGCGCGACACCCAGGCGGGTACCACCACCCGGGTGAGCGTGGGTGCCGGTGGTGCGCAGGCCGACGCCGAGACCCGCGACGGCCCCGCGATCAGCGCCGACGGCCGCTACGTGGCCTTCGTGTCGCAGGCCTCCAACCTGGTGGCGGGTGACACCAACGACGCCGCCGACGCCTTCGTGCGCGACACCCAGGCCGGCACGACCGTGCGGGCCAGCCTGGGCCCGTCCAACGAGCAGGGCGCCACGGAGGCTCAGGGCGAGACCTACCCCGGCATCGCGATCAGCGGCGACGGCCGCTACGTGGCGTTCGTCTCCGACGCCACCAACCTCGTCAACCCGGCGCCGCCGGGGCTCTTCACCAACGTCTACCGGCGTGACCTCCAGGCCGCGACGACGGTCCTCGTCAGCGTCACGCCGTCGGGCACCATGGGCGACGGCGACAGCCGGTTCCCGACCATGAGCGCCGACGGCCGCTACGTGGGCTTCGAGTCCGACGCCACGAACCTGGTCACCAACGACACCAACGGCGTGACCGACGTGTTCCTGCGCGACCTCGTGGGCGGGCCGCTCGACCGGGTGAGCGTCACGTCCAACGGCTCCACCGAGGGCAACGGCCCCAGCACGCGGCCGGCCATCGCCGCCGGTGGCGACCACGGCGCGTTCGAGACCCTCGCCGACAACCTCCCGTCGTCCTCGCCCGACACCAACAGCACCTGGGACGTCGTCTCCCGGCGCCGCTGACCGGCGCCGCGCGCTGCGGGCTCCGCCGCACGGCGGCCGGGCTCTCCTCGGAGCCGGGTCCGGTGCCCTCCTACACTGGCCCTGCATGCACGTGGCGATCGGGTCCGACCACGCGGGCTACCGGCTCAAGGAGCACCTCAAGGAGGTGCTCGCGGCGGGCGGGCACACCGTCGCCGACCTGGGGACCGGGTCCGAGGAGCCGGTCGACTACCCGCCGATCTGCGCCGCGGTCGGCCGGGAGGTCGCCGGCGGGCGCGCCGACCGGGGGATCGTCCTCGGCGGTAGCGGCCAGGGCGAGCAGATCAGCGCCAACAAGGTCGCCGGCGTGCGGGCGTCGCTGTGCAACGATCTCTACACCGCCCGCTACGCCCGGCTGCACAACGACGCCAACGTGCTCTCGATGGGGGCCCGGGTGGTGGGCGTGGGGCTCGCCGAGGAGATCCTCGCCGTGTGGTTGACGACCCCGTTCGAGGGCGGCCGCCACCAGCGCCGGGTCGAGCAGATCACGGCGCTGGAGGCGCCGGTGGAGGAGGAGCTGTGAACGAGACGGGCTTCCGGGCCCTCGAGTCGACCGATCCCGACGTCGCCGACGTGATCCGGCGTGAGGTCGAACGCCAGAACACCACCGTCCAGCTCATCGCCTCGGAGAACTTCACGTCGCCGGCCGTCATGGCGGCCCAGGGCTCCCCGCTCACCAACAAGTACTCGGAGGGCTACCCGGGCCGGCGCTACTACGGCGGCAACCAGGTCGTCGACGAGGCCGAGGAGCTGGCTCGCGAGCGCGCCAAGGCCCTGTTCGGGGCCGAGCACGCCAACGTGCAGCCGCACTCGGGTGCCAACGCCAACATGGCGGTGTACCTCGCGCTCCTCGACCCGGGCGACAAGGTCATGGGGATGCGCCTCGACCAGGGCGGTCACCTGACGCACGGATCGCCCGTGAACGTGAGCGGCCGCCTCTACGACTTCGTCGCCTACGGCGTCGACCCCGACACCGAGACCCTCGACTACGACGCGATCCGCGACCTGGCCCGGGCCGAGCGCCCCAAGGCGATCATCTGCGGCGCCACCGCCTACCCGCGCGTCATCGACTTCGGGGCCTTCCGCTCCATCGCCGACGACTGCGGCGCCCTCCTCATCGCCGACGCCGCGCACATCGCCGGCCTGGTGGCGGGTGGCGCGCACCCGTCGCCGGTCCCGTACGCCGACGTCGTCACGCTCACCACCCACAAGACGCTCCGGGGGCCCCGCGCCGGAGCGATCCTGTGCCGCGAGGAGTACGCGGCGGCCGTCGACAAGGCCGTGTTCCCGGGCCTGCAGGGCGGTCCCCTCATGCACGTGGTCGCGGCCAAGGCCGTCGCCTTCCGGGAGGCCGCCGCGCCGGCGTTCGCGGAGTACGCGGCCGGCATCGTGCGCAACGCCCGGGCGCTGGCGGCCGGGCTCGCCGCCGAGGGCTTCCGGATCGTCTCGGGCGGCACCGACAACCACCTGATGCTCGTCGACCTGCGCCCGTTCGGGGTGACGGGCAAGGTCGCGCAGGAGGCGCTCGACGCCGCCGGGATCACGTGCAACAAGAACGCGATCCCCAACGACCCGGAGAAGCCGTTCGTGACCAGCGGACTGCGGCTGGGCACCGCGGCCGTGACCACCGCGGGCATGGGCGAGCCCGAGATGGCCGAGGTGGCGGCCCTGATCGCCCGGGTGCTGCGCGCCCCCGACGACACCGCTGTGCGGGCCGAGGTCCACGACGCCGTGGCGCGCCTCTGCTCCAAGTTCACCCCGTACCCGGACCGGCCCTAGACCGTGGGGGGCTACGGCGTCGTCTTCGGGGTGGCGGCGCTGACCACGTTCCTGCTCGTCCCCCTCATCCGGCGCTTCGCGGTGAGGGCCGGGGCGATCTACTACCCGAACGAGCGCAGCGTCCACACCACGCCGATGCCGATGCTCGGCGGCGCGGCCATGTTCGTGGGGTTCCTGGTGGCGATGTTCGTGGCGTCGCGGCTGCCGCAGTTCTCGGCCATGTTCCGCGGCTCGTCGGAGCCGATGGGCCTGCTGCTGGCGGCGGCGGTCATGTTCGGCGTGGGCCTTCTCGACGACCTACGTGAGGTGTCGCCCCCGGCGAAGGTGGCGGGCATGGTCCTGAGCGGGGGGCTCCTCTCGCTGCTCGGCGTGTCGATGCTGTTCTTCCGCGTGCCGTTCTTCGACATCATCGTGCTGTCGCCCGACCTCGCGCCCCTGGTCACGGTGGCGTTCGTGGTGCTGCTGGCCAACGCCATCAACCTGATCGACGGGCTCGACGGCCTGGCGGCGGGGATCGTCCTCATCGGCAGCGTGGCGGTGTTCCTCTACTCCGACCGCCTGTTCAAGGACGGCTTCCTCGAGGGCTCGAACATCGCCCCGCTGGTCGCGGTCATCGCGGTGGGGATCTGTGTCGGCTTCCTGCCCTTCAACTGGCATCCGGCCCGGATCTTCATGGGAGACGCCGGAGCGATGTTCCTCGGCCTCCTGCTCGCGGTGATGACGATCACGATCGGGGGTCGGGCCGACTACGAGTACTCGGGCCAGACCTACTTCTTCTTCGCGCCGCTGTTCATCCCGCTGTTGATCCTCGGGGTGCCGATCGTCGACACGGTCTTCTCGTTCGTGAGGCGCGTGGCTCGGGGTCGCTCCTTCTCGGCGCCCGACAAGGACCACCTCCACCACCGTCTGATGCGCCTGGGCCACGGTCCGCGCCGCACCGTCGTGCTGCTGTGGACGTGGACGGCCCTCCTGTCGGGCCTGGCCCTCGTGCCCATGTACACCAACCAGGGCAACGCCTGGGTCCCGTTCGGGATCGTGGCCCTGGCCCTGCTCCTCTTCGGCCTGCTGCACCCCGGGGCGCGTCACGCCTCCGACGACGTCGAACCGGCCGTAGGAGCGGGCGTCGGCGCGGGCCCGGAGCCCGGCGTGGTCGACCTGTCGGCCCGGCGCCGGCGCCGTTCCGGCTAGTACCGGCCCGCGTTTCGCCTCCCGCGACGGTCGCTGGCCGTGCGGCCTCCGGTTTGCTCCCACCACCGGGTGGCGCGTACATTGCGAAAGCATTCACAAGCGGCCCGCCGGCCTACGCCGCGCGCGGGCGGAACACCGGGGAACCGACTCGAGTGGACGGCCGCGACCGTCATAGCAGCAACCTCCGACGCTCCGACAGCCCGATCGACCAGGCCCTGGCTCTGGTCGTCACGCCGTTGTTGATGGGCCTGTTCGGTGCGTTCCTCGACCACCGCTTCGGCACCGGGCCTGCGCTCATGCTGGTCCTGGTGGTCTTCGGCGCCGTCGGGACGTTCCTCTCCGCCTACTACCGCTACCACGAGCGCGTGGCCCGTGACGACGAGGGGAAGCCGTGGACGTACCGGTCGAGGTAGGCACGGCGCCGCCCGGCGCTCCGTCCGGGCGTTCCGCTCCGGGCGCCGGCCGGGTGGATGCCGTCGACCACGAGAGCCAGGTCGCCCTCCACATCGTGAGGAGGACCGCGATCCTGGCGCCCGTCGTGGTGGTGGCGCTGGGCCTCTGGCGTGGTCCCGGCGCCGCCCTCGGAGCCGCCCTCGGCCTCGGCGTGGTGGCCTTCAACTTCTGGCTCTCGGCCCGCCTGATCGCGTGGTCGGCGCCCATCTCACCGGGGACCGTGATGGGCGCGGTACTCGGCGGATATCTGGTGCGCGTCCTCGCTGTCGTCGGGATCGCGCTCGTCCTGCGCGAGATCCCGGTCGTCGACCTGCCGGTCTTCGTCGTCACCGTCGCGGCCGCCCACATCGTGCTGCTCGCCTGGGAACTGCCGTCGGTGGGCCTCACCCTCGGCGCCCCCGGTCTCAAGCCCCGCCCCCTCTCGACCCGATCCCTCCCCAGCAAGGAGCAAGGGTGATCGTCCTAGCCGAACTGTTCCCCCGCGGAGTCAACGAGCTCTTCGACTGGCCGGTGATCTTCGGCAAGGACACGATCATCGCCTTCAACAAGACCGCGTTTATGGCCCTGGTGTCGACCGCGATCTGCATCGGGATCTTCTTCGTCGGCAGCCGGAAGCGCCGGCTCGTCCCGGTCGGGATCCAGAACGTCGCCGAGACCGGCTACGAGGCGGTCGAGAAGAACATCTCCGTCGAGGTGATGGGCGCCGAGGGGACGAAGTGGACGCCCTTCCTCGCCACCCTCTTCTTCTTCATCTTCTTCATGAACATCTTCGAGGTGATCCCGCCGATCCAGTTCCCGGCCACCTCGCGCTTCGCGATCCCCCTGTACCTGGCCCTCCAGACGTGGGTGATCTTCATCATCGTCGGGTTCGTCAAGCAGGGGCCCTTCTACATCTTCAAGGCGATCACCCCGCCCGGCGTGCCGAAGTTCCTCTACCTCCTCGTGATCCCGATCGAGCTGGTCTCGATCTTCCTCATCCGTCCCTTCTCGCTGGCCGTCCGGCTCTTCGCCAACATGGTCGCCGGCCACGTGCTCCTGACCGTCTTCGCGGTGATGTGCTGGGAGCTGAGCAAGATGAACAGCGGTACCTACCAGCTCGCCTTCATCCCGCTGCCGTTCTTCGGACTGATGGCCATGGTCGGCTTCGAGATCCTCGTGGCGCTGCTCCAGGCCTACATCTTCACCATCCTCACCGCCGTGTACGTCGGCGAGGCCATCCACCCCGAGCACTGAGCCGGGGCGAACCGACAAGGAGAACCGTCACCGTGCACTTCCTGATGACCCTCGCCGCTCTGAGCGGGCAGTTCGTTAGCGACGACCTCAAGTCGGGGCTCGCGGCGGTGGGGTACGGCCTCGCCGCCATCGGCCCCGGCGCCGGCATCGGCATCCTGGTCGGGCAGTCGGTCCAGGCCATGGCCCGCCAGCCCGAGATGGCCGGTCAGGTCCGGACGACCATGTTCCTCGGCATCGCGTTCGCCGAGGCGCTCGCTCTCATCGGCTTCGTCGTCATCTTCATCGCCTGATCGCCGACCGGGAAACGAAGGGAAGGAAGCGCGATGCGCATCCGCAAGCTGATGGTCCCGCTGCTCATGGCCGGCCTCCTGGTGGTGGTCGTGCCCGGCGTCGCCGGTGCGTCGGGTGGTACGGAGCTCACCGAGTGCGTGGAGAAGATCGCCCACGACATCGAGTCGGGCAAGGTCCACGGCGACTCGGCCGTCAACAAGGCCATCACGAACTGCAAGGGCTACAAGTCACCGAACTTCCTGGTTCCGCCGCTGCCGGAGATCATCTGGACGGCCATCGCGTTCGCGATCGTCGCCGGCGTGCTCCTGAAGTTCGCTTTCCCGGCCCTCAAGAAGGGCATGAAGGCTCGTGAGGACCGCATCCGCGACGACCTCACCGCGGCCGAGAACGCCCGGGTCGAGGCCGAGACGCTGCGCGCCGACTACGAGCTCCAGCTCGCGGAGGCGAGGGGCGAGGCGGGGCGTATCGTCGAGGAGGCCCGCCAGTCGGCCGACGACGTGCGTCGCGATCTCGTGGCCCGGGCCGAGGCCGACGCCGCCGAGCTGCGGGCGCGTGCCGCCGACGACGTGCGCCTGGCCACCGAGAGGGCCATGGCCGACCTCCACACCCGGGTGGCGGAGCTGTCGGTCGAGCTGGCGGAGAAGGTCGTGGAGCGCAACCTCGACCGCGACACCCAGATCGCCCTGATCGAGAACTACATCAACGAGGTCGGCAGCCGATGACCGAGAGGGTCGACGCCTACGCCGCGGCGCTCTTCGAGGTGGCGCTCGCCGAGGGCCGGCTCGCCCACGTCGAGGACGACCTCTTCCGCTTCGCCCGCACCCTGGAAGGCAGCGACGACCTGCGCAGTGCCCTGACCGATCCCGGCCTGCCGGTGGAGCGGCGTGTCGCCGTCGTCGAGGAGCTGATGGGCGGCAAGGCGCTGGCCACCTCGGCGGCGCTGGTGGGGATGGTCGTGGCCGCCGGCCGGGCCGCCGAGCTGCCCGCGATCGTCGACGCCTTCGTGGCCCGGGCGGCCGCCGAGCGCAGCCGGGAGGTGGCCGAGGTCCGCAGCGCGCTGCCCCTCGACGAGGGCCAGACCGAACGGCTCGCCGCCGCGCTGGGCCGGGCCACCGGCAAGTCGGTCGAGGTCAAGGTCGTGGTCGACCCGAGCGTGCTCGGCGGCCTCGTGGCCCGCATCGGCGACACCGTCATCGACGGCACGGTCCGCCATCGCCTGAACCAGTTGAAGGAGCAGCTCTAGCCATGGCCGAGCTCACGATCAGCGCCGACGAGATCGCCGCCGCGCTGCGCACCCACGTCGGCACCTTCGAGCCGCGCCTGGCCAAGGAGCAGGTGGGCCGGGTCCTCGAGGTCGGCGACGGCGTCGCCCGGGTGGCGGGCCTCCCCGACACCGCCGTCAACGAGCTGCTCGAGTTCGAGGGCGGCACGCTCGGCCTGGCGCTCAACCTCGACGAGGACTCCATCGGCGCCGTCGTCCTCGGGCACGCCGAGGGCGTGGAGGAGGGCCACGCCGTGAAGGCCACGGGCCGGATCCTCTCCGTTCCGGTCGGCGACGGCCTGATCGGCCGGGTGGTGAACGCCCTGGGCCAGCCCATCGACGGCAAGGGCCCGATCGCGTCGACCACGACGCGGCGCATGGAGGTCCAGGCGCCCGGCATCGTGGGCCGCAAGCCGGTCCACGAGCCGCTCCAGACCGGCATCAAGGCCATCGACGCCATGACCCCCATCGGGCGGGGCCAGCGCGAGCTGATCATCGGCGACCGCAAGACGGGCAAGAGCACCGTCGCCGTCGACACGATCCTGAACCAGAAGGGTTCGGGCGTGAAGTGCATCTACGTGGCCATCGGCCAGAAGGGCTCCTCGGTGGCGCAGACGGTCGCCACCCTCGAGGAGCACGGGGCCATGGAGTACACGGTGGTGGTCAACGCCCCCGCCGCCGACGAGGCCGTGTTCAAGTACCTCGCCCCCTACGGCGGCTGCGCCATGGGCCAGCACTGGATGGAGAACGGCGAGCACGCGCTCATCGTCTACGACGACCTCTCCAAGCAGGCCGAGGCCTACCGCCAGCTCTCGCTTCTGCTGCGCCGCCCGCCCGGCCGCGAGGCGTACCCCGGCGACGTCTTCTACCTCCACAGCCGCCTGCTGGAGCGGGCGGCCAAGCTCAGCGACGCCCTGGGCGCCGGTTCGCTGACCGCCCTGCCCGTGATCGAGACCAAGGCCGGCGACGTCTCGGCCTACATCCCCACCAACGTGATCTCGATCACCGACGGCCAGATCTACCTCCAGGAGGACCTCTTCAAGTCGGGTGTCCGCCCGGCCGTCGACGTCGGCATCTCGGTGTCGCGCGTCGGTGGCGCCGCCCAGATCAAGGCCATGAAGAAGGTGGCCGGGACCCTCAAGCTCGACCTGGCGCAGTTCCGCGACCTCGAGGCGTTCGCCACCTTCGGCTCCGAGCTCGACGCGGTGTCGAAGCAGCAGCTCGAGCGCGGCCATCGCCTCGTGGAGCTGCTCAAGCAGTCGCTCAACTCGCCGATGCCGGTCGAGGAGCAGGTGGTGTCGGTCTACTGCGGCACGCAGGGCGTCCTCGACGACCTGCCCGTCGAGCAGGTCAAGCCCTTCGAGGCCGCGCTCCTGACCGCCTTCCGGACCCGCCACGCCGACCTGCTGGGCCACATCCGCGACACCGGCGACCTCCCCGACGAGGAGAAGCTCCGCCGGGCCATCGACGACGTCAAGCTCGCCTTCCTCGACGAGCACGGTCCGAAGGCCGGCGGCCCGGCCGCGGGGGCCCGCGACCCCGACGCCCCGCCCACCTTCGACCCCGACGCCGAGGCCCTCGGCGAGGCCCAGTCCGACAAGACCCTGGTGACCGAGTGATCCAGGACGTGCCCGCCCTGCCGAACCCGTCGGGCGGCGTGAGCTGCACGCGGCGAGCGGAGCGACGGAGGAGCGCAGTGAGCTCGCCGGCGAGCGAGCGCCCGCGGGCCGGGCATCCCGGCCCGCGGCGAGGGAGCGCGACAAGGGTGCTGAACGTGTTGTCCGGGGTTGCCCGGTGCGGCGAGCGGAGCGACGGAGGAGCGCAGCGAGCTCGCCAGCGAGCGAACGGCCCGGAGGGCGGCGGCGGGTATCCCGCCGCCGAGGGAGCGAGCGCATAGACATGGCCGGTGGTCAGGAGCGCATCCTCAAGCGGCGGATCGCGAGCGTCAACGCGACCAAGAAGATCACCCGTGCGATGGAGCTGATCGCCGGGAGCCGGATCGTCAAGGCGCAGGCCCGGGTGCACGCGGCGGTCCCGTACAGCGAGCAGATCACCGAGGTGGTCCGCGACCTGGCCGCGGCCGGCGGCACGGTCGAGAGCCCGCTCCTGCAACCCCGTCCCGAGATCAAGCGGGTGGCGCACGTGGTGCTCACCGCCGACCGGGGCCTGTGCGGCGGCTACAACTCGGCGGTGATCCGCGCCGCCGAGGGCTCGATGAAGGAGAACGCCGAGCAGGGCCGCGACTACGCGCTCGTGGTGGTGGGCCGCAAGGCCGAGGGCTACTTCCGCTACCGCAACTTCCGCATCCACTCCACGTTCACCGGCTTCTCCGACCAGCCGACCTACGACGACGCCCGCCGGGTCGCCCGCGCCGTGGAGGCGCCGTTCCTGGCCGGCGAGTTCGACCGGGTGGAGCTGATCTACACCCGCTTCGTCTCGGCCGGCACCCAGGAGGTAGTGGTCCGCCCGTTGATGCCCCTCGACCGGGAGCTGGTCCTGGGCGGCGACGGGCTTCCCGACCGGGTCGACGGCGGTCCGTCGGCCACCTACGAGTTCGAGCCGTCGCCGGAGTCGATCCTCACCCAGTTGCTGCCTCGCTACGCCGAGGCCCGCCTCTACGCGGCGCTGCTGAACGCCGCGGCGTCGGAGCACGCGGCCCGCCAGCGGGCCATGAAGGCCGCCACCGACAACGCCGAGGACCTCATCGTCCGGCTCACCCGGGTGATGAACCGGGCCCGCCAGGACGCCATCACCACCGAGATCATGGAGATCGTCGGCGGCGCCGAGGCGCTGCGCCAGGGCCACGACCGCGGCGACGGCGACCACTTCACCCTCGACGAGTCCCGCTACGGCCACCACGCCCACCGTCCCGACCAGCCCGCCGCTCCCGGCCGGCGCTGATCGATCCAGGAGACCTCATGACCGTTACCGCCGAACCCACCACCGCCCACAAGGACGGGCGGGTCGTCGCCATCGCCGGCCCCGTCGTCGACGTGGAGTTCCCGCCCGACGACCTGCCGGAGATCAACACCGCGCTGGAGCTCGACATCGAGCTGGAGGGCGAGACGGTCACGGTCACGGCCGAGGTGGCCCAGCAGATCGGCGACAACCGGGTGCGGGTCATCTGCATGAAGCCCACCGACGGCCTCAAGCGGGGGACCGTGGTTCGCAACACCGGCCGCGGCATCACGATGCCCGTCGGCGACGGCGTGCTGGGCCACGTCTTCAACGTGCTGGGCGAGCCGCTCGACATCGAGGCCGAGAAGCTGACCGGCATCGAGGATCGCTGGGAGATCCACCGCGACCCCCCCGGCTTTGACCAGCTCGAGCCCAAGGCCCAGATGTTCGAGACCGGCATCAAGGTCATCGACCTCCTCGAGCCCTACGTGCAGGGCGGCAAGATCGGCCTGTTCGGCGGGGCCGGGGTGGGCAAGACCGTCCTCATCCAGGAGATGATCAACCGGGTGGCCACCCAGCACGGTGGCGTGTCGGTGTTCGCCGGGGTGGGGGAGCGCACTCGTGAGGGCACCGACCTCTGGCTGGAGATGCAGGAGTCGGGGGTCATCGAGAAGGCGGCGCTGGTCTACGGCCAGATGGACGAGCCGCCGGGCGTGCGCCTCCGGGTGGCGCTCTCGGCGCTGACCGTCGCCGAGTACTTCCGCGACGTGAAGAACCAGGACGTGCTCCTCTTCGTCGACAACATCTTCCGGTTCGTGCAGGCCGGCTCGGAGGTGTCGACCCTGCTGGGCCGGATGCCCTCGGCGGTGGGCTACCAGCCCACCCTCGCCGACGAGATGGGCGAGCTCCAGGAGCGGATCACCTCCACCAAGGGCCACTCGATCACGTCGCTCCAGGCCGTGTACGTGCCCGCTGACGACTACACCGACCCGGCCCCGTTCACGACCTTCACGCACCTCGACGCCACCACCGAGCTGTCGCGCCAGATCGCGGCCCTGGGCATCTACCCGGCCGTCGACCCGCTGGCCTCGACCTCCAACATCCTCGCCCCCGAGGTGGTGGGCCAGCGCCACTACGACGTCGCCCGCCGGGTGCAGGAGGTCCTCCAGCGCTACAAGGAGCTCCAGGACATCATCGCCATCCTCGGCCTCGACGAGCTGTCCGAGGAGGACAAGGTCATCGTGGCCCGGGCCCGCAAGATCCAGCGGTTCCTGTCCCAGCCGTTCTTCGTGGGCGAGGTGTTCACCGGCCTGCCCGGCATCTTCGTGCCGGTGGAGGAGACGGTCGAGAGCTTCGAGGCCCTCGTCGACGGCGAGCTCGACGAAGTGCCCGAGCAGGCGTTCTTCAACGTCGGCGGCGTCGAGAGCGTGCTCGCGAAGCAGAAGCAGATCGAGGAGGGCTGAGCCCGGTGGCCACGGTCCACGTCGAGATCGTCTCGCCCGAGCAGGTCCTGTACTCGGGCGAGGCCGAGATCGTGGTGTGCCGAACCCCCGAGGGTGAGGTCGCGTTCCTGCCCGGCCACGTCCCGTTCCTCGGCATGCTCGGCGTCGCCCAGGTCTGGGCCCGCGAGCCCGACGGCACCGACGTGTACGCCGCGGTCCACCGCGGCTTCGTGGAGGTGAGCAACGACCGCGTGTCGATCCTCTCCGACGTGGCCGAGCTCCCCGACCAGATCGACCTGGTCCGCGCCGAGACGGCCCGCGACGCCGCCGAGGAGGCGCTGCGCGACACGCCCGACGACCCGGAGTTGAAGGCCGCCCTCGCCCGGGCCGAGCTCCGCATCCAGGTCGCCCGCGGCCCCGCCCGCACCTAGGACCGCCCGGTCGGCCGGGTCCGGCGTCGTACGATGGCGCGCCGGACCGATCCTGGAGAAGACATGGCCATGCCGGGGCGCCGCCGACGCGCTACGTCCGGACCGACGGACGCCGAATCGAGCACCGTACGACCGTCGGTGGCCCCGAAGGCGTCGGGATCGATCTTCTCCGGTGCGGTTCTGCTGGGCATCGGGCGCTACGCGAACGGCGCGGTCGGGTTCGTGGGGACGGTCGTCATCGTCCGCCAACTCACCCAGGCCGACTACGGCAAGTTCGCCTTCGTCCTGAGCGTCATGGCGATCGTCGGGTTCGTCGCCGACCTGAAGCTGAGCCGGGAGGTCCTCGTCTCGCTGTTCGGCGACGAGGAGGACGTCATCGCGTCCTACGTGGGTCTCCGTCTGGCGGTGGGCCTGGTCTCCTACGGGCTCCTCGTGGTGGTCGTGGTCGCCGGACCGTACCCCGAGGTGGTCGTCACCGCGTCGTTGGTCGGCGGGATCACGCTGATCCTCCTCTCGGTGGCCAACGCCGTGCGCCTCCTGTTCGAGGCCCGGTTGTGGATGCGCTCACTCGCCGCGGCGCAGTTCTTCGGGGTGGTGGCCCAGCTCGTGGTCATCCTCGGCCTGGCCGCCGCGGGGGCGGCGACGGTCGTCACCCTGATGTGGGCGATCGTCGCGAACGCTGCCGTGACCCTGCTGTCCCTGGTCCTCGTGGCTCGCGGCCATACGGTCCTTCGCCCGCGTGTGCAGGGTGCCCGATGGAAGGTCTGGCTGAGAGAGGCCGCCCCGCTGTCGGTGGGAGTGGTGCTCGACACCGTCTACTACAAGGTCGACATGGTGATGCTGTCCCTGATCGGGACGTTCGCCGCCACCGGCATCTACAGCGTCGGCTACAAGTTCGCCGACCTCCTGGGAACGGCCGTCCCCTGGGCGGTGATGACACCCACCCTCACCGTCCTGGTGCGGGCCTGGCCCGGCGACCGGGCGTTGTTCCACCGCACCTTCCGGCATTCGTTCGTCCTGATCACCGTGGCCGGGGTCCTCGCCTCGGTCGGGTTCGCCCTGATCGCCTCGCCGTTGATCCGCACCGTCTACGAGGAGCGCTTCGCCCCGGCGACGACGTCGGCGATCCTCCTGGTCGTCGGTATGGCGATCCACTTCTACACCGCGCTCTCGATCACGACCCTGATCGCCGTGAAGCGGAACATGCTCTATCCGCTCGCCGCCTTCTTCGGGTTGGTCGTGAACATCGGGCTCAACCTGGTTCTCATCCCCCGCTACTCGTACAACGGGGCGGCCATGGCGACGGTCATCACGGAGGTGGCGGTCCTGGCGCTCCTGTTCCCCGTCGTCGTCCGCATCGAGTCGGTTCGCCCGTTGCCGGTCGGGCCCCTGGCCAAGACGGCGGTGGCCGGCGTTGCCATGTGGGTGTCGGGAGCGCTTCTCGACCGCGTGACGCCGTGGCCGGTGGCCGGCCTCGGCGCCGGGGTCGTCTTCCTCGGCATCCTCCACTTCTCGCGGGTGAACGGTGAGGGGGGACTGCGAGCTCTCGTAGATCGCGGCTCCGTGGCCGGCGTGACGGAGTCCGACGCGCGCCCGACCGTCACCGACCCGGTCGCCGTACCGCCGAGTTGAGGCAGGTCGCCGCGGCCGGGGCCGGTGGGACCGAGCCGCAGCAAGGCCGGACCCGCGGACCGGACGGGAGGCGAGCTCAGGGCGCGAGCGGCCGGTGGAGGGCGCTCGAACGCCGGGCTCAGTCGAACTTGATCGACGAGTAGCGGGCCAGCTTCCGCCAGCTGTGCTGGGCGGCGATCGTGCGGACGGTGCCCGACTTGGAGCGCATCACCAGGGTCTCGGTGGTCGCGCCGTCGGAGCGGTAGCGCACGCCCCGTAGGAGGTCGCCGTCGCTGAGCCCGGTGGCGGCGAAGAACACGTCGTCGCCGCGGACCAGGTCGTCGGTGGTGAGGACGCGCTCGAGGTCGTAGCCCGCGTCGAGCGCGGCCCGGCGCTCGCCGTCGTCGCGGGGCCAGAGGCGGGCCTGGATGGAGCCGCCGAGCGCCTTGAGCGCGCACGCGGCGATCACGCCCTCGGGGGTCCCGCCGACGCCGAAGAGGATGTCGGTGCCGCTCGCCGCCCAGGCGGTGGAGATGGCCCCGGCCACGTCGCCGTCGGAGATCAGCTTGATCCGGCAGCCGGCCTCGCGGCACTCCCGGATGATCTCGGCGTGGCGGGGCCGGTCGAGGATCACGGCCGTGACGTCGTGGAGCTTCTCGCCCTTGGCCTTGGCCACCGCCTCCAGGTTGGCCTTGACCGGCGCCTCGAGGTCGATCACCTCGGCGCAGTCGGGGCCCACCGCGACCTTCTCCATGTACACGCACGGCCCCGGGTCGAACATCGTGCCCTGCTCGGAAACCGCGATCACGCAGATGGCGTTGTTGCGGCCCAGGGAGGTGAGCGTCGTGCCGTCGATCGGGTCGACGGCGATGTCGCACGGCGGCCCGCCCGAACCGATCTCCTCGCCGTTGAAGAGCATCGGCGCTTCGTCCTTCTCGCCCTCGCCGATCACGACCACGCCGCTCATGGGCACCGAGTTGAGGACCTGGCGCATCGCGTCGACGGCGGCCTGGTCGGCGGCGTTCTTGTCGCCCCGGCCCAACCACCGGCCGCCGGCGAGCGCGGCGGCCTCGGTGACGCGGGCGAGGTCCATGGCGAGGTTGCGGTCGGGTACCTGCGGGTTGTCCATGTTCCGGACTCTACCGCCGGGAGCGCCCGATCCGACCGGTCGCGACGGGGTGGACCCGCGGCGCGGCGCCCTTCGGTGTGTGCGTCGGCGGCGCCGGCGGAGTAACGGCACATCATGATGCGCAACATCACGCATCATGATGCTACGCTGTGGGGATGCGAACCACGATCACCCTCGAGCCCGATGTCGCGGCCGCGATCGAGAAGGTGCGGCGCGAGGAGGGGATCGGGCCCTCGGAGGCCGTGAACCGCCTCGTACGTGCCGGTCTGGCCGCGTCGTCGTCGAAGCCGCGGGCCGAGTTCCACCAGCGGGGCGCGCCGCTGGGACTCAAGGTCGACGTGAGCAACGTCGGCGACGTGCTCGACCTTCTCGACGAACGCTGAACGACCACCGCCGTGCTGGTCGACGCCAACATCCTCCTCTACGCCGTCGACTCGGCGAGCCGGTACCACGACCGGGCCCGGGTGTGGCTTGAGACCGTCCTCAACGGCGACCGGCCGGTCGGCATCCCGTGGTCGAGCATCGGGGCGTTCCTCCGCATCGCATCGCATCCCCGCGCCGCCCGGAACCCGCTCGACCCGGGCGAAGCGTGGGAGCACGTGGCGGCCTGGCTGGCGACGCCGGTGGCCTGGGTGCCTCCGGCCACCGAGCGGACGGCCGCGATCCTCGGCCGCCTCGTGACCGAGCACGGCATCACCGGCAACCTGGTTCCCGACGCGCAGCTGGCCGCCCTGGCTCTCGAGCACGGCCTGACGATCTGCTCCGCCGACTCCGACTTCGCCCGGTTCACCAAGGTCCGCTGGAAGAACCCCCTCGCAGTGCCCTGAGCGGTCCCCCCCAGCCGCCTCCAGGTGCCGGCGGTTCCCGGGGTGCTCCCGGATCGCTCGCTCCTTCCCGATCGCCCGCTCTCCAGCCGGGGCCACGGCTCGGTCGTGTTGCCGCCGGGGCCGCTCCACGGGGCACGGCCTGAGACCGCGGGGGTTCACAACTGAGGGCGCCGGAACCGGGCCGTGGGGACCGGCCCCGGTTCGCTTGAGGGAGACGTTTGTCAGGTTCCGGTCGACCGGCCCCGGCGTGAGCGCTTGACCGAGTAGGCCAGCGCGAAGCCACCGACGATCAGCACGACAGCGAGCAACGCGAGGCGACCCGGATCACTGCCGGTACGTGGGAGGGTGCCCTGGCTGGTCCAGGAGGGGGCTGTCGTGGTTCCGCTGCCGGGGTCGCCTGACCGAGGCTGGGCGGTCGCCGGAACGGTCGGGTCGGGCGCCGTCGTCGGTGGCACCGTCGTGGTCGGGGTCTCCGGGCTCTCTTCGAAAACCGGACCACCCGGATCGGTGATCACACCGTTCGCGAACCCGTCGCTGTCACCCCTGGCCCCGTCACGCAGGTCGAGGACGAAGGACTCCCTGTAACCGAGATCCGCGACCGGCAAGGACGTCACACGACTCGCACCCGTGCCCGACACCTCGTCATGGTCGAACCGGTACCAACCCGGACTATCACCCGGGCTCTGCGGGCCGTACTTCCAGTAGCTGTCACCGCTGATCCTGCCGCTGCCGCTCAGCACGGTCATCGACACCCGGGTCGCCCCACCGGACTCCAGGCCGCTCACCCGGAACGAGATGGCCCCGTGCGGCAGGCTCCAACCGGCAGGGTGGCCGTCCGGCGCCGGATCGTCCCCGACGGTCACGCCCACCAGATCCCCGCCACCCACCCCGGTGTCGGGATCCACGGGCAGCGTCGCCACCAGCATGAGCTGTTCGTCGTCGGTCACCGCCAACGCACGGGTCGGGTCGTCCTCGAAACCCAGCAACCTGTCGATGACGTCGACCGATCCGTCACCGTCGCCGTCGGCCTGGGGAGCCACCGACTCGCAGTTCGACAGCTCGCTCGTGTTGCCCTGTGCATTCGTGTACGTGACCGTGAAATGGTCCCGGCTCGTGTTCCGCAGTACGACGAAACGGTTCGGCGAGACACCGTCGTGCTCCCGTGTTATGTCCATGACGATCGACGCCTGGGCGTCGAGGCAGCTCCCGCTGTTCGCGAACAGCTCGAGACGCCCCGCACCGGTGGTCGGCAGACCGCTGATCATGAGCGTCGTGCGGGAACCGTCGGCGGAACGCATGGCCGCAACGATCTCCGGTGCTGCCGGACCACCGGGTGAGCGGATCGCCCCGCCGGCATTGGCCCACAGGCGGTTGCCTCGGAGGGTGGCCACGGCACCGTTGGCCACGTCCATGCCCAGCCCACCGCTGCCGGCGATCACGTTGCGGGTCACCTCGACCCGACCGCTCGGCACCCCGACACCCGAGCCGGTGTTGCCGATGACTGTGTCGCCACCGGCCGCCACGCCGATCCGGTTGGCCTCGACCAGCACTGCCTCGCCCGATGCGACGATCCCGTCACCGGAGCCGGTCACGACGTTACCCGAGGCGACGGACCGGTTGCCGTCCATTCTGATGCCCGTGCCCTGCGCACCCGTGACCGTATTGCCGGTGATCGACGCTGCCTCGGCGTAGACCTCGATACCGGTGTTCGCTCCGTCGACGATGTTGCCCGCCATCGATATCCCGTCGGACTCGTTGACGGTTATACCGCGATGGGTCGCGTCGATCCGGTTCGGCGCCGCCGCGGTGCCGAGGACGACCCCGGTGCTGTGTGACACGCGCACACCGCCCCGCACCGGCAGCGAGGTCCCACCGGAGGTCCGCCCGATGCGGTTGCCGGTCACCGTGACGCCGTCACTGTCCTCGAGGCTCAGCGCGCTCGCGCCGGTGCCGACCACCACGTTTTCGCTGACGGTCACGTCGGCCGCGCCGGACCACGTGACGATCCCGTTCTCCGCCGAGGGCGTCGCCGCCGTCTCCCCCACCAGACCGATCGTGTTGGCCTCGACCGTCACGCCGATGCCGCTCACCGGCCCGTCGGAGGGTCCGGCGGTCGGTGGCAACATCGAAACCGAACCGTTTGGCTCCTGCTCGAGTTCCACACGACCCGCCACGGCAACCGCCGCAGGTCCCGTCGCCGCCACGGCGTTGTTGCGGGTGACCGACACGCCCGGGGCGCCGTCGATGCGGACCGCATAGCCGGTGTCGTCGAACGCCGCGGTCCCGGCCGAGTTCGTACCGAGGTGGTTGTCCCGGACGGTCACCTCGGTGGCCGCGGAACCGGCCACGACCGTCGCGGCCGCGGTCGCACGGATCGTATTCGACGACACGGTCGTACCGGCACCGAACACGGCGACCCCGACCTCCGGCGAGCCGAGGAGCGTGGAACCGTCCGCGCGCACACCGATCCGGTTGTCCGTCACCGTCGTGCCAGATGCATCCGTGCCCACGAGCACCCCGGAGCCACCGAACACGTTGTCCCGGACCGACACTCCGGACCCGCCCGTCACGAGCACACCCCAGGCGTTGCCGCCCGACGCTGTGGTCCCGGTCGCGTCCGCCCCGAAGACGTCACCGGTGATCGCGTGGTCCGAGCCACCGGTCACGACGATGCCGGCACCGGTCGTACCGCGGATTGCGACGCCCCGGACGGTCGCGGTACCACCACCGATCACCAGTCCTGCCTCACCACCGCCGTCGATCTGCACCATCCCCGAACCGGGTTGGGTCGTACCGTCGATCGTCACCTCACCGGTCGTCGCGGGCAGCGGAGAGGTTGGTCTGATGGTCGGCACTCCGGCCGTGGTGATGCCGAAACGGATCTCCTGGTTGCCACGCGTGTTCGCGACCTGGATAGCAGCCCGCAAGGTGCATTCCTTGGCGATGCCGACCGTTCCGCCGGTGTCGCAATCGACACCGGGGTTCACGGCCGGAGCATCTCCTACTGAGTTGACGACCAGCGGGCCGTCCACGACGACGGTCCTGGTAATCGATGCGGTATGGCCCACCGAATCACCGACGGTCAGGGTCACCTCGTAGGAACCGGGACCGGGGAACCTGTGGACGGGGTTCCGGGCCACGGAGGTCCGCCCGTCACCGAAGTCCCATCGCGAGTTGTGCGGGTCGCCGTCCTCCGCGTCGAAGGAACGGTTGGTGAACGTCACCTCGCTGTTGGCGGGGTCGGTGACCTCCCAGTCGAAGGACGCGATCGGTCGCGCGTTCGTGATGAACTTCGTGGTCCACAACACGCTGCGCTCCGCCTGTTCCCGAAGCCTCTCGTAGGGGTGGACACCCGGGCCGAAGTAGCAGTCCTCCGCGTCGTCGGCCGGCAGCAGCACGAACGCCTCGTAGTAGATGATCGCCCGCTTGCTCCCGAACGAGTGCCACACCACTCGGTTCTCCTGCGCCCCGCCGGCGCCCGGCACCTGGTAGACGAAACCCCACCGGTCGTAGGTGCGGACCGGGTCGGCTGAGCTCCCGAGGCCCTCGGGCGGGGTCGTCGAGTTGAAGTAGAGCTGGCGGGGGACCTTTATGTCACGGATGTACTCGCCGTCGTTGTACGGGTCCGGGTACCAACCGTAGGTCTGCCCCCACGCGTCCTCGTCGGGGTCGTAGTACCCGGAGAAGTCGAACTCCTGGGTCAGGAGTTCGACACAGCCGATCCTCGGTTCCGGGCCCTCGATCGCCACGGGGTAGACGTAGAGGTTCACAGAGGACGGGACGACCGTGGCCCCCTCCGGGAGGTTGTCCGGGCGGGTCGACCCGGGCGGCTCGTCGGCCGCCCCTGCGGGTACCACCGAGGGCGCCACCAGGGTCGCGAGCATCACGGTCAGCACCGCGAGCAGGAGGTCGACCGGCCGTGTTCGCCGTTGGTGCATGGGAAGGCTTCCGATCCGTAGGGGCGGCCATCCGAGGCCCGCCGGGTTGTCCGTGGAACGGAAGACGCTAACCCGGGGCCATCGTGACGCGGCGGTCGTTGCCCGCATCGGGGTGCTGCTCGGTGCCTCCGACCCGCCGCAAGCCCCCGAGCCCGCGCGCCGTCGTAGCGGAGACGGCGACGGGATCGCCGCCGCGTAACTCCCGTCAGAGCCGCCAGACGCGCTCGACACGGTTGGGGTCGAGCTGGCGGGAACCGGGCGTGCCGGGAGCGACGACGGCGTGGTCCAAGACCGCCGCGATGATGGCGTGCTGACGGGTGAGGTTCAGGTCGTCCCACTGCTTGCGCAGCGCCTTGCCGTTCCCCACCAGCCCGGCGATCGTGTCCGTGCGGGTCATCCGGGCGAGGCGCTTCTCCGCGTCGGCGATGCGGTCCTCGATGGGTCGGCGGGCTGCCATCCATTCCCGCACGGCGATCCGGCGGTCGGCGTAGAGCCCGGCGAGCTCGTCGAGCTGGGCTCGATCCGCGGCGATGGTGTCGGCCAGGCCGGCGGCTTGCTTGTCGGCGCGGTTGCGGCCGGTGAGCGTGTCGGCCAACTCGGGGGTGTCGAGGCGGTACAGGACCGCTTCGGTGATGAGTTCCTCGAGTGGCTCGGCGACCACGGTGAGGTGCCCGCAGCCGCCGTGGTCCGGTCCACCGACCCGGATGGGTCCTCCGCCTCGACGGTGACCGCCTCCACATCCGCGGCCCCGACCACTCCCGCGTCGCCTGACGCCAGGGGCATCCCCCTCGAGCATGTTGCGATC
>Ga0226835_1000647_pt1 | contig 31319 bp, 24 predicted proteins | sample LAC_MetaG_1_FD_163627 | JGI IMG/M metagenome (GOLD analysis project Ga0226835, IMG submission 163627) | Anaerobic ammonium oxidizing microbial communities from anammox membrane bioreactor (MBR) in UC Berkley, California, United States -... | ecosystem: Engineered > Bioreactor > Anaerobic >...
AAATCATAAATCATAAATCCGAAACCCTCTCACACATCCACCACCACCGTCGCTTCCCAACCTTTTTCCGTCTGTTCAATTTTCAAGTCGTGATACGTGACGGCTTTGATAAATTTTGTGGCGGGCTGCGTATGCGCGCCGTGAATAGTGGCGGTCAATGCCGTGTCGCTCAATTTTGTGATTTCAAATTTTTGATACGTTTCGCGCTGCGTCTCTTGCAAAAATAAAAGTTCGCTCAACCAATTTACCAACAACGCTTCGCGGTCAATGCCTTGCGCGTGAATTTCGCGCGTCAAAGTGGATTGCGCGTCGAGCGCGCCTTCCAACGCAAACAACGCGTACGCGGCATTTTGAAACAATTCCTTCAAATCGCCGCCGAACGCGCGAAACGCCCAATCGGCGGTGTGGTCAATTTCTTCGTACTGTGACATGATCACATTTTACATTCAGCGTTAGAGAACGCCTCCTACGCGGGTTGATGTTTGACGTTTCACGTTTGACGTTTCACATTTCGCGTTTCTCGGTTCGCGGTTCCCCCGCGTTCAAATGTTTCAACAGTGCGCGCGTATTTTGCACATCCAATTGCATCTGCTCCAACAACGCTTGAACGCTGTCGAATTTTTCTTCGTCGCGCAGACGTTCGATGAAATAGACTGCGAGTTCTTCGCCATAAATCCAGCGCGCAAAATCCAAAAGATAAATTTCCACCAAACGCTGCCCGCTGCCAAACGTGGGACGAACGCCCACGCTCGCCGCGCCGTCGAACCATTCGCCGCCCAGCTGTACGCGCACCGCGTAAATGCCGTTCGCGGGAATCAATCTGTTGGCGGGCGTTTCCAGATTGGCGGTGGGATAACCGAGTTCGCGCCCGCGATGGTCGCCGTGGACCACAATGCCGCGCAGCATCGGATAACGGCCGAGCAGCTGCGCCGCTTCCGCGACGCGCCCGTCCGCCACCAACGCGCGGACGCGTGTGCTCGAGAGGATGCCCTCTCCGAATTGACACGGTTCGACTACCGTTACGCTGAAACCCATTTCTGCGCCCAGCGCGCGCAAGACCTCAATCGTTCCTTCGCGCTTGTACCCGAGCGCAAAATTGGGACCGCAGACGATTTCAATCAAGTTGAGATGATTTCGCAAAAGTTGGATAAATTCGCGCGCGCGCAGTTTCGATTGTTCGAGCGAGAACGGAAAAACGACGATGTAATCCAGACCTTGCTGCGCCGCCAATTCGAGCCGTTCTTCTAACGTATTGAGCAGCAGCAGATTGGAATCGGGGCGCAAAACTTGTTTGGGATGCGGATGCAGCGTAATCAAGACGCTCGCCGCGTTTTGCGCCTGCGCGCGGCGTTTAACTGTTTCAATCAATTGGACGTGGCCGCGATGCACGCCGTCGAACGAGCCGATGGTGATGACGCTCGGTCTGGTGAGATACGCGTCCGAGAGAGTTCGAATAATTTCGGTCATAAGTGAATGAGCGCTTTACGCTGCGCCGTATCGTTTTCTTTAGCTTGCGCCGTTGTCAGGGCGCATTGCTCAAAACTTTTTTGGGTTTGAGTTGCTGCGTAGAAACGCGTTCCAAAATGGCAATCAAGTTGCCTTGTTCATCATACGCGCGCACGAGGGGCGTCGTCAAATTCGCGGGCGCAGAAATAAATTGTCCGTTGCAGATTGCGCGCGCGCGGTTGGCGTCCAGATGCAGCGCGTCGAATTGACCCAGCGCCAAATCCATCGGCAAGAGATATTTTTCCAACGTTTGGTCTGCGACTGCCGCTTCCACTTGCGCCAGCGTGAGACTTTGGGCGATAGAAAAATTTCCGCTTGCCGTGCGGCGCAGCGCGGCGAGATGCGCGCCCGCGCCGAGTTTCGCGCCCAGGTCGTGTGCGAGCGAACGAATGTAGGTCCCTTTGCTGCAATGAATATCAAATGCGACGGCGTTATTTTCAATGTCAACGTTCGTGATGGAAAAAATTTCAACCGCGCGCGAGGGCATTGCAATTTCGACGCCTTGCCGCGCGAGTTTGTACGCGCGTTTCCCTTGAATCTGAATCGCGGAATGAGCGGGCGGCACTTGATTTTGTTTGCCGACAAAAGAAGCGAGCGCCGCGCGGATTTCGTCGTCGGAATAGCGCGCGGCGGAGGTTTTTACGACCGTGCCGGTCGCGTCGTACGTATCCGTTTCGACGCCGAGTTGCACGGTGGCGCGATATTTTTTGTCGTGGTCAACAATCCATTCCGCCAGCCGCGCCGCGCTGCCGAGCAAAATCAACAGCGCGCCGGTCGCCATGGGGTCGAGCGTGCCGGCATGGCCCGCGTGCGTCTCGCCGGTAATTTTGCGGACGCGATGCACCGCGCCGTGCGAGGAGAGACCTTGCGGTTTGTCGAGGACGAGGAGGGCGTTCAAGGGAGCGCAACCCATGAACAAGGAACGAGAGGTCCATTGTTCATGGCAAAGATTCCTGTTGGATGGCGTCCAACACGCGTTGGACCGCCGTTTCAAAGGGAGGGGGGAGCGTGGCGCCGGACGCTTGTTTGTGTCCGCCGCCGCCGAGTCGGCGCGCCGCGTTCGAAACGTCCGTGCCGACGCGCGCGCGCATGCTCAGGTCAATGCGACCGTCTTTTTTCTCGGACAGAAAAAAAGCGATGTCGGCGTCGGCGACGGTGAGCAGCTGATTGACGATGCCATTCGTGCCGTTGCCGTTCGCACCAAACTTTTCGAGCGTTTGAAAATCCAGCGCGCTGTAAATAATTTTGCCGACGAGCGCGGCGTGTTCCAAGGCGTAACCTAAAATACGCAGCGTTTGGAACGAGCGCCGATTATAGACTTGGTCAATGATTTCGGGAATCGAGCCGCCGTGGCGCACGAGCGCGGTCGCGCTTTCGAGCGTTTCCGGCGTGGTGGCGGCAGTGCGAAAACCGAGCGTATCGGTCACAATGCCGGTCAATAACGCTTGCGCGAGCGCGGGTGAGATGGGAACAGCGAGCGCGCGCACGACTGTATAGACGATTTCTGCCGCCGATGCCGCGCCGGGATCCACCAAATTGTACGTGCCAAACGGTTCGTTCGTAATGTGGTGGTCAATCAGAATGATGGGGCGCGCGCCAATCGCCGCGGCGTTAAACGCTTTGCCGTACCGCGAAGGATCGCTGCCGTCCACATAAACGAAAACGTCTTGCGCGCGCGGCGTGTGCGGCGCAATCGCGCGCACGCCGTCGAGAAAAAATAAACTCTCGGGAATTTTATCGTCGAGCGCGAGCGTCACCTCTTTGTCGAGCGCGCGCAGCGCGTGCGCCAGCGCCAATTGTGAGCCGACGCAATCGCCGTCCGGCATGATATGCGCGGCGATGAATACGCTGCGCGCAGCGCGCAAGACGCCGACGATGGCTTGTAAAGTTTGTGGGTCAATCACCAACGCGTAACGAGCGACAGTTGACGAATGAGGGCGCCGGGCGCGCCGCGTCATTCGTCAACTGTCGTCGTGTTTTTTAGATTGTTTGCGCGTGAGCGTAAATTTCTTGGCGGGACATTCGTTCTAGCTCACGCGTTCCTTTTTGTAAAACTCGATCAGGTCGCCTTCTTGCAAATCGTTGAACCCTTCGAGGCCGATGCCGCACTCGTATCCTTCCGCCACTTCTTTGACGTCATCCGTGAACCGTTTGAGCGACGAGAGCGGTCCGGTAAAAATCTCTTTGCCGCCGCGTATGACTTTGGCGGTGGCGCCGCGTTGAATCGTGCCTTTGATGACGCGGCTGCCGGCAATGACATTCTTTTTGACGTGAAAGATTTTTAACGCTTGCGCGCGGCCCGTCAACACGTCTTTGTATTCGGGTTCGAGCATCCCTTTGAGCGCCTTGTCAATGTCTTCGATGAGTTTATAAATGATGTTGTATTTGCGAATGTCAACCTGTTCTTGTTCCGCCAACGCTTCCGCCGCGTTCTCGACATTGACGTTAAAGGCAATGATGATGCCTTGCGATGCGGCGGCGAGCATCACATCCGCTTGCGTGACCGCGCCGATACCTTGCCGTAAAATTTTCGCGTGCAGATTGCCGTCTCCCAATTTTTCGAGCGACGAGACAATCGGTTCGAGCGAACCTGCGACATCGGCTTTGACGAGCAAGTTGAGTTCCTTGACGCTGCCCTCTTTGAATTTGGCGTACAAGTCGTTGAGGGAAATTGCGGCGCTTTTGGTTTCTTTGGCGCGGCGCGCTTGAATCCGTTCGTATGCGCGCGCGCGCGCTTCTTGTTCGCTCTCGACTTCTTCAAACGGCGCGCCGGCGGGCGGCACATCGCTCAAACCGGTAATGACGACGGGCGTCGCGGGCGTCGCTTCCGCGACAGGTTCGCCGCGTTCATTGAACATGGCGCGGATTTTGCCATACGTTTCGCCCATGACGATAAAATCGCCGACGTTGAGCGTGCCTTCTTGGACCAACATGGTCGCCGTTGGACCCTGCTGTTTGTCGAGACGCGATTCAATGACGACGCCGGCAGATAATTTTTCGGGATTGGCTTTGAGGTCAGCCAGTTCCGCGACGAGCAGGATATTTTCCAGTAAATCGTCGAGTCCAATTTTTTGTTTCGCCGAAATCGGCACGACGGTCACTTCGTCTTTGCCGCCGTACACTTCCAAACCGATTTCGCTCAATTGTTGTTTGACGCGTTCGGGGTTGGCGTTTGGGCGGTCAATTTTGTTCAAGGCGATAATGATTGGCACGTGCGCGGCGCGCGCGTGTTCGATGGCTTCGCGCGTGGTGGGCATGACGCCGTCATCGGCGGCGACGACGATAATGGCAATGTCGGTGGATTTGGCGCCGCGCGCGCGCATGGCTGTGAACGCTTCGTGACCGGGCGTATCGAGGAATGTAACCTTTTTGTCGTTATAGGCAATTTGGTACGCGCCAATATGTTGTGTGATGCCGCCAAATTCGCCCCCAACGACGTTGGTATTGCGAATCGCATCGAGCAGCGAAGTTTTGCCGTGATCCACGTGACCCATCACCGTGACGACCGGCGGGCGCGGTTTCATCTGGGCGAGCTCTTCGGGCGTGTATTCGACTTTTTTCGGCATCGAAGAGAGCGCGGCGACGGGTTCTTCGATGACTTCGGGCTTTTCTTCTTGGACCTGAAAGCCGAGTTCTTCCGCAATCAGCGCGGCAGTGTCGAAATCAATGGATTGCGTAATGTTCGCCATGACGCCGTTCGCCATCAATTTTTTGATAATGTCAATGGGCGTGAGTTTGAGCTGCGTTGCCAAATCGCGTACCGTCAACGACGCGGGCAAAATCACAACGGCGGCGACAGCCGGTTTCGCGAGCGCGGCGGGCGCAGCGGTTTTGGGCAGGGGCGGTCGTTGCCCCGGCGCGCCCGGTTTGCCCGGCGCTGTGCGTTGGGGCGGACGATTGCCGCCCGGCGGACGCTGGCCGCCTGGGCGATTTTGGCTTTGCGGCGGACGCTGCCCGTTGCCATGTTTTTGCTGCGAATGATGTTTGTGTCCGCCCGAACTGGTACGTTGTCCATACGGGCGATTGCCGCCGGTAGAAGCGGGCCGTTGACCGGAATTACTTGGCCCGGCGGGACGTGGCGCGTTGGAGCGCGGCGCATTGCCGCCGCTTGAACCGCCTTGCGGGCGCGGTGAATTGGAGCGCGGCGCATTGCCGCCGCTTGAACCGCCTTGCGGGCGCGGTGAATTGGAACGCGATGCATTGCCGCCGCTTGAACCGCCTTGCGGACGCGGTGAATTGGAACGCGATGCATTGCCGCCGCTCGAACCGCCTTGCGGGCGCGGTGAATTGGAACGCGATGCGTTGCCGCCAGAAGTTTGTGGACGCGGCGTATGAGACGTTGCAGGTTTAGCGGATGGAGGCGTAGGCGCTTGGGCTTGCCGCGCGGCGTTGTCGCCAGAGCTGACTGGTTTTTTCTGGTCCGCGTTGGCGGCGGAATTGGTGATTGCCTCTGGATTTAGATTGTCTGCCATTCCATCCTCACTTGAGGGCTATACCCACAAAATCATTGAACTCGCGTAAAGCCGGCGGCGGCGTCAGGCGAGCGTGTTCTTGTGAACATACGTCCTATACAATTGAAAAATTTGAAGCGTGAGAAACGGCGCGCAGTACCCAAGCCATTGCGCCAACACGTGGCGCGGGGACGAACAGAGGGGAGAGGGGCAGGAAATTAAATCAATGCCATTCGCTCCTCGTTTCGCCGGGCAGGCGCTGAATGCGCCGGGCGTAACCGATTGTCACGCGCAAGGTTTCACAAACCCACAGTTGGTTGACCATACTGCTTAGCCCGTAGGCGTGTTTGGGTCTGCGCCCGCTTGCTTGATAGTTTGCGTCGTTTTGCGAGCGGCGCGACGCGCGCCGGATAGTTGAGCGTTCATTGCGTTTCCCGACATGTCTGTCGCCGGAAAAGTTTCTACCAAATTTTGTAAAGCCAATAAATCAGCGGGCGGAATCGGCGTTGGCAGATTCAAGGCGTGTTGTAATTTGCCGGGCGCGCCCAGAACATTTTCAAAACATTCGCGAGTCTTGTGGACGTACGTGCCGCGCCCGTTGCGTTTGCCGGTCGGGTCGGCGACGACGTGTCCTTCCGGGGTGCGAACGATACGCAAGAGTTCGCGCTTTGAGTGTACGCTGCGACAAGCGATGCAGGTGCGCTGCGGAATATGCTTTGGCATATTCGATTATTCTTCTTCGACCTCTTCGGCTTCGGACGTTTCGTCAACCGTCTCGTCTTCGGCTTGACTCAATTCATCTAACCAATCTTGTTTGCCGCCTTTGTGTTTCTTTTGCGCGACCACTTTGCCCACTTTCGGGTCAAAGACCAGCGTTTGACGTTTGCGGCGGTCTTCTTTGAGTTTGCGCGTGCGCTCGTCATCCGGTTCGACGATTTCCTCTGTCGTCGTTTGTTCTTGGACGACGGTCTGTTGTTCAAAACGCTCCAACGCTTCGGCAAACGAAAGTTCTTCTTCGGGTTCCGGTTCCGGTTCGGGTGGCGGCGGGGCAATCGGCACGGGCGGCGCAATGGGTTGGGCGATAGCCGGTTCGAGCGCGACGCCGGTTTGGTCTTGGTTCAAAATAGCTTCGGCTTCCGCGTCCGATTGCTGCGCGTCCAAGACAGCTTGTTCTTCCATCTGGCGGCGCATCAAATCTTCATTGACCTGCGCTTCGCTCTTGATGTCAATGCGCCAGCCGGTCAATTTTGCGGCGAGCCGCGCGTTCTGTCCTTCCTTGCCGATGGCGAGCGAAAGCTGTTTATCGGCGACAATGACGGTGGCTACCTTGTCGCCGTTCTCGTCTTCGCTCAAGGTGACTTCGGTGACTTTGGCGGGCGACAAGGCGCTGGCGATAAAAATTTGCGGATTCGGATTCCATTCAATGACGTCAATTTTTTCGCCCGACAATTCGTTGACGATAGCTTGGATGCGGACGCCGCGTTGCCCTACGCACGCGCCGACGGGGTCAATGCCGTCTTGGGTGGCAGAGACCGCGACTTTGGAACGTTGGCCCGCTTCGCGCGCGATGGATTTGATTTCGACGAGGCCGTTAAAAATTTCCGGCACTTCGATTTCGAGCAGACGGCGCAGCATGTTGCGATGCGTGCGCGACAATACTACTTGCGGGCCGCGCGATGCTTTGTTCACTTCGGTAATCAGCGCGCGAATTTTTTGATTGTGCCGATAGCGTTCGGTAGGAATCTGTTCGTTCTTGGGCAGCAAACCTTCGATGCGGCCCAAATCCACCGTGATATTGCCCTGTTCGATGGTCTTGACGGTGCCTTGGACGATTTCACTTTCGCGGCTGTGAAACGTGGTGTACAGCGCGTCGCGTTCGGCTTCGCGGATGCGCTGCAATACGACTTGTTTGGCGGTTTGCGCGGCGATGCGTCCGAAATTATCCGGCGTGGATTCGATGGCAACGGTCGCGCCAATGTCCGCCATCGGGTCAATCACGCGCGCGTCCGCGAGCGAAATTTCGGCGCGGCGGTCTGTCACTTGGTCCACCACCGCTTTTTGCGCGAAAATTTTCACCTTGCCGCTGTTCGGGTCAATCTTTGCGGAAATGTTTGCCGAGCCGCCGTAATTGCGTTTATACGCCGAAATGAGCGCCTGTTCCACTGCGTGCAAGACGGTATCTTTGGACAAGCCGCGTTCCGTGCAAATTTGTGCGATTGCGACGATAAAATCGTTTTTGGATGCCTGCGCCATACGTTACTTTGTTCTCCATCAACAAAGAACAGTCGGGAGCGCCGACTGTTCTCAAAAAAACGTGCGAGGTTGAATGAACGAATTATACGCGGATGAAAGGTTTTGGCAAATTTGCATTGACGCTCATCGTAGTAGATGTTATAATCACTTTCGAGCAAATTTAATTCACTCCTCATGCTTGTTTTGATTGCCTATAGTATGGTTGTTGTCAAAACATAAGAAAGGAGGTAGTGATGTCTAATCGCCAAAAGTCAAGTCCTTCCATCTTGCCAAATCCGCTGATATTGATAATTATGATTGGAGTGATTATGGTTTTTGTCTGTGGATTAATTATTTTGGCAACCACTTTATCGGGTACGCCCCTCGAAACATCCGCGTCAAACGCTTCAGCGCGAAAAGCAACGCCCCCAGATTACCCAACTGCTACCCTGTTTCCCGGAGCGCCACCATTTCCCGAGGCCCCGACGGGCCCCTCGACTCTGCTGCCTACCGTTGACTTTACGCTTATCGGGACCCCTCCGCCACCGGATGAGACTGCCGATTTCATTGAAGAAGCCACAGACAACGCGGAAGATCCTGTCCCTGTTGTAACCGAAATTCCCATATCTACACCTCCTGCTCCGGTGACTCCGGGTGAAAAATATGTTTCCTTTACAGATCCAAATTTGAAGGTGTCTTTTGAATACCCTGAAAATTGGTTTGTTGAACCCACTGATGGAGTCGGTGAAAGTATTACACTCCAAAACATTGATCCGAGCAAAGTTGGTATGACTAAGGGGGTGGTTGCCACAAATCCAGATCAGTTCAACATTGAGATTGGATACGATCCGGGCGCATTGGAAGGGTATTCCTCGTTTGAAGAATGGGTTGATATCGTTGAGCAGCGAGTCCCGGTAGAGAATCGGATATCGCGTGTTGACCTCGAAAACGTAGATGGTCATCATGCGATTCAACTGGTATCAGCTGGCGTTACAGATCCAAACATCCTATTCGGGGAAATCTTAATTGAAAAGAATGAGGATGTATATTTTATTCGAGTCATTCCCGCTAACACAGAGTACACTGAAATTCTCAATCACATCTTAAAGTCGATGCATCTCCCATAGAATATCTCCCAATAGTCAAGCAGGAGGAGAAATGAAGCACCGCTTGATAATTGCTATGACCTTTAGCCTACTTATTGCCCTGGTTGTGATTGTTGTAACCATTGAAGCAAGCTCTTTGGGCTGGCGACTGCCATTTGATGGGGTCGTAACAATAACCAACGGTCCTGGTGAAGGGATGCATACAGGTGCATCAAGAGAAGCCATCGATTATGCCAGAAATGCGGCTTCATTCTCCGTTATTGCACCTGCGGATGGGGTCGTGATTGATTATTTGACGAATGGTACGCAAGAGTTTGGAAACTTATTGCGCATCTATCATCCAAACTCTGGTTCGTGTAGTTTGTTTGCTCATCTGACCACCGCTTCCGTTACGACCGGGAACGTTATTCAAGGGCAAGTAGTTGGCACCTCGGGCAAGAGTGGATTACCAGTGGGGTCAGGGATACATCTTCATTTTGAAGCGCGTAATAACTGCCTTGCTGGTCAACCATTTAGTGGAAGCGCAGTCTCTATTCGAGCAATCCCAGGAACGTGGTGGAGATCTTCTTACGAATTACCATATACACCAATTCCTCATGTTCCTGCGGCACCGCCGATTCCTACATCCGATCAAAGCCAGTATGGTGGCGCCGCACAATATCCACCGGACAGTCATCAACCTGCGCCACTTGCCCAAACCGTCACGGCTAGATTGCTTTCGAATCCTCAAAGTCCACCAAACACTCCAAATGGTTGGATAACCAATGTGGTTTTGGGTAACCCCGGGACCGCGTGGCTTTTCTTTGCGGGGAATCCAAACGTTGTTGCAGCAACACCCGCATCGTCCTATCGAACGTCTTTTGCCCTTTATAAATGGGCTCCTGGTTGTGTGCCAAGTCCGACCGTCAATTGCTTTGATTTGATAATAAATTCGTACAAACTGAAAAAGCAGCAATCTCTTAGCGCCGCGAATGAGTCGTTTCCGGGGAATCATCAATATACATACGTCATGTACTCAACGAATGCTGTCTATGGAACGTCAAATGATGCCCGCATCTATGAGTTTTACGCGGGTGACAATGCTCCGGCACTTGACACACCACATCTTGTTATAGTATTGGAAGAAAATTCAGCACCAACTATTTTGGAATATTGTTCATCGGGAGCCGATCAATATCAAGTTATGGAGGCACATGGCGGTCCGACGACGACCGCATATCAGGGTTCTGCGTGCAGTATCGTGCTGCAGCGCAATGTGGGTGGAACAAACAACTATTCGGTGAGGGCTCACTATTCCGGTGGGCGGTCAGCCACCACTCCCTTTGTGACGCTGCATTACTAACAAAATAGCCATGCACTTGGGCAAAAAATACATATCAGGACTTTCGCTTGTCATTTCGAACGGAGTGAGAAATCTCGGTTTTTCCCAATGAGATTTCTCGCAAAAGCCGCTCGAAATGACACTTGAGCGAAAGTCCTACATATGAATCTAAAGGAGGATTCACGTATGAAATTCGAATTACCCCAGCTGCCGTATGCGTATGACGCGCTCGAACCGTATATTGATACGCTGACGATGCAGATTCATCACGACAAGCATCACGCCGCGTATGTGAACAATTTAAATGCGGCATTGGAAAAGCATCCCGAGTTTGAGGTGAGCGATGAATGGACGCTGATTGCCAATCTCGACAAGGTGCCGGAAGATATTCGCACGGCGGTCCGCAATAACGGCGGTGGTCATGCAAATCACACCGCGTTTTGGTTGATCCTGTCCGGAAGCGGCGGTGGCGAACCTACCGGCGCGTTGGGTGATGCCATCAAAGCCGCGTTCGGTAGTTTCGACGAATTCAAAGCCAAGTTCAAAGCCGCCGGCGCCGGTCGTTTTGGTTCGGGTTGGGTCTGGCTCGTGGTTGACGGCGGCAAGCTGGCGATTATGAGCACCGCCAATCAAGACAGTCCGTTTATGGAAGGCAAGACGCCGGTGTTTGGCGTGGACGTTTGGGAACACGCGTATTATCTGAAATATCAAAATCGCCGCCCCGATTATCTTGACGCGATTTGGAATGTGTTGAATTGGGATGCTATTGCCCAGAACTATGCGTATGCGACGGCGTACGCCAAGGGCTAAGCCGCGCAGAGAACATTGAAACAACATTAGCGAGTGCAACGTTCTGTGTTGCACTCGCTTTGTTTATGCGGTTTGATGGGCTTTGCGCAGCGCCGCGTTACGAATTGGATATTGCCAGAGCCGCAATCACGGCTAGCGCGACGCAGATGCAAATTACCAACACCGCGCCGACCACGCCAAATGCAAAAATTGCCGGTTTGCCTGCGCCTTCTTGTTTTACCTGAATTGGCGCGACGCTCGCGGCGGGCGTCTGTCCGCTTTCGAGCAGGCGCGCGCGGGCGGCTTGGCGCACGTATTCGACGGGGTCGGCGCTGACAATTTTTTGCAGCGCGTCAATGATTTGCGGTTCGGACAAAACTGCCGGCGCCAAATCTTTGATCGCGCGTTCGCGCGTTTTGGCGCTGTCGGAATTTAATGCCGTAAGGATGGTTGGTAGCTCGTTCATGCGGTGCCTCCTGAAAAATAGTTCCCCCCCAGCCCCTCTCCCCCAGCCCCTCTTCCAATGGGAGAGGGGAGATTGCCGTTGGTGTCCAAGAAATTTTATTTATCTGATAATTGGCTCTCTTCCAAAGGGCGAGGGGAGAATTCTATCTGAAAAATATGCCCCTCTCTCCCAGCCCCTCTTCCAATGGGAGAGGGGAGATTGCCGTTGGTGTCCAAGAAATATTATTTGTCTGACAATTGGCTCTCCCCGATAAGCGAGGGGAGAATTTTATCTGCAAAATATGCCCCTCTCTCCTAGCCCCGCTCTTAATGGGAGAGGGGAGAATTTTATCTGGCTCCTCTCCAGATGGCGAGGGGAGATTTTTATTGGTGTGCCGAGAATTTCAAGAAAATTATATACGCGAAATGTTCGCACAGTTGTTCTAATTTGTGATACAATTTTGTCCATGCAAGCATACTGCTCCAAATGCAATCTGCTGCGCGCAATGACCGCGCTGCAAATCGCGCGCACGGCGGATGGGCAGGCATTGACGCGCGGCAAATGCGCGGTGTGCGGCGGCGCGCTGATTGCGCTCGGCGCGCCGCCGGCGAATGACGCGCCTCAACAAGGCGAATTGTTTTCCGCCGCGCCTGCGCCGAAAAAAGAATCCGCGTCCGCGCCCAACCCAAGCGCAACGCAGCCCAAAACTTTGCGCGCGAAAAAATCTACGGCAACCAAACGACCTACGCAATCCCGCCGCCCGCGTCATGCCGACGCAAAATCTGACGCGGATGGAACGCCAAGCGACAAGCATCCCGCGCCGGTCTCTGGCTCTGGCGCCGCGCTCGTCATTGTGGAATCGCCCGCCAAAGCCAAAACGATTTCTAAATTTCTCGGACCCAATTATCGCGTGCGCGCGTCGGTCGGCCACATACGTGATTTGCCGGTCAAAGAATTGGGCTTGGATATCGAACACGATTTCAAACCCAAATACGAAATCAGCGCGAAAAAACGCGAGGTCGTTTCGGAACTGCGCGAGTATGCGGCGCACGCGCCCGAAATTTATTTGGCGACTGACCCCGACCGCGAAGGCGAAGCGATTTCGTGGCATCTCGCGGCGGTGTTGAAAAATCAAAGCGCCAATAAACCCGTTCATCGCGTCGAGTTTCACGAGATTACACAAGACGCGATTCGCCACGCGTTTTCGCAGCCGCGCGCGCTCGACATGGGACGCGTGGACGCGCAGCAGGCGCGCCGCGTTCTCGACCGCATCGTCGGTTATACGATTAGTCCGCTGCTCGCGAAAAAAATGAAAAAGTGGACGCTCAGCGCGGGCCGCGTGCAATCCGTCGCCGTGCGTTTGGTCGTCGAGCGCGAACGCGAAATCCAAAATTTTGTCGCGGTCGAATATTGGAGCATCGAGGCGGAACTCGCCAAGCGCTTGTTGGAACGCGCAAACGACGCGTCGTTGCCGCGCGATTCTTTTCGCGCGCGTCTGCTCAAAATCGGCGTACAAGAGTTTGAATGTCATTCGGGCGCCGAAGCGTTGAAATTGCAAGCGGTCTTGGAACAGTGCGCCTATCGCGTTTTGGACGTGCGCCGCAAAGATGTGACGCGCAATCCGCACGCGCCGTACATCACTTCTTCCTTGCAGCAAGACGCGTCGCAGCGTTTGGGCTTTAATCCAAAACGCACGATGAAGGTCGCGCAGGAATTGTACGAAGGCATTGACATTGGCGCCGAAGGAACGGTCGGCTTGATTACGTACATGCGGACGGATTCGACGAATGTAGCCAAGCCCGCGCAAGACGAAGCGCTAAAATATATTGAGGAAAAATTTGGCGCGCCGTATTTGCCGCCCAAACCGCGCGTGTACGCCAAAAAAGTCGCGGGCGCGCAAGAAGCGCATGAAGCGATTCGCCCCACCAAAACTTTGCGCGAACCGAACGCGCTGCGTCAATATCTCGACGCCGACCAATTCCGTTTGTACGACCTGATATGGAAACGCTTTGTCGCGTCGCAAATGGCGAGCGCAATTTTTGATACGACGGCGGTGGACATTGCCGCCACGCAGCCCAACCGCGCGCCGATCCCAACTCCCGATTTTCTTTTTCGCGCGAACGGTTCTATTTTGAAATTCGCGGGGTATCTCGCGGTCTATGGGCGAAACGTCGGCGACCCGGCTGAAGAGGATGACGCCGATAAAAAATTGCCGCCATTGGAAAAAAACGAGTCGCTGGATTTGCTCGGCATTTTTCCCGAACAACATTTCACCGAACCGCCGCCGCGCTACACTGAAGCGACGCTCATCAAAGCGCTAGAGCAGCACGGCATCGGTCGCCCTTCGACCTACGCGCCGATTCTGGCAAACATCCAAGAGCGCGATTATATTGAACAAGGCGAAGGGCGGCGTTTGAAACCGACGACGCTTGGTTTGGTCGTGAACGATTTGCTCGTCGCGCATTTTCCCGATATTTTGGATATTGGCTTTACCGCGCAGATGGAAGAAAAACTCGATGCGGTCGAAGCAGGCAAACAGGATTGGGTGCAGTTGCTGCGCGAATTTTATGACCCATTCAAACGCACGCTCGACCGCGCGGCAGAGGAAATGCCCGTTACGCACGTCGCGGCTGAAATGACCGATGTACTGTGCGATTTGTGCGGCGCGCCGATGGTCGTCAAAAAAGCAAAGTACGGAAAATTTTTATCGTGTTCGCGTTTTCCGGCGTGCAAAGGTATAAAAAAAATGACGACCGGCGCGCGCTGTCCGAAATGCAAACAGGGCGACCTGCGCGAACGCAAATCCAAAAAGGGGCGCGTCTTTTACGGCTGCGCGCGCTGGCCCGCTTGTGATTTCGTTTCGTGGGATAAACCGCTTGCCGAGCCGTGTCCGCAGTGCGGCGGTTTGCTTGCGCAGAGTTCCAAAAATGTGATACGATGTGTGAACGGCGATTACACGCGGGACGCCAAAACGGTTGCCAATAAACCGTAATGCGTCAGCGCGTGAATCCATTGGCTTGGCCAAATCAAATCATGGAGTTTTTTTATGACCTCACGTCTTGAACGCTTGCGCGCGACGCTGGAAGAACGGGGCCTCGACGCGCTCATTGTGTCGCGCAATGAAGACCAACTTTGGCTCGTGGATTTTAGCGGACATGCCGATTACGATTCGGTCTTGTTGGTTTCCAAAAATGACGCGCGCATCGTAACCGATTTTCGTTATACGCAAGCGGCGGCGGCGCAAGCGCCCGCGCTGCGCGTCATAAAAATCGAACGCGGCAAATTTGAGATTGGCGAGGCGCTGCGCGATTTCGTCCAAGAAAATAATTTGCGCGTCATCGGTTTTGAACCGCAGCATGTCAATGTAGCGCGTTTCAAACAGTGGCAAAAAGGGGCGCGCCAAGCGGGCGCTAAACTCAAGCCCGTCGAAGACTTTGTTAAAAATTTGCGCGCGGTCAAGGACGCGGATGAAATTGAAAAAATCCGCCGCGCCGTCCAATTGACGGATGACGCGTTCGCGCATTTTGCGCGCGCGGTGCATCCCGGCATGACGGAAAAACAGGGCGCATGGTTGATTGAATCCTATTTCCGCGAACACGGCGCCGAGGGCAACGCCTTTGACCCGATTGTGGCGAGCGGGCCCAATGCCGCTTTGCCGCACGCCGTACCGACGGACCGCGTCATTCAATTGGGCGAACCCTTGACCATTGACATTGGCGCGCGGATGGACGGCTATAATGCCGATATGACGCGGACCATTATTTTGGGCCACACGACGGAAAAATTCGACGAAATTTATGGCATTGTGTTAAAGGCGCAAAAGGCGGTCGAGAAACGCGCGCGCGTCGGGATGAAAGGCAAACAGGTTGACCGCCTCGCGCGGCGCATTATCGAAAAAGCGGGCTATGGCGATAATTTTGGACACGGTTTGGGACACGGCGTCGGGCGCGTCGTCCACGAATTCCCGCGCGCGGGCAAACTCAATAAAGATGTGATGCGGCCGGGCATGTTGCTCACCGTCGAACCGGGCATTTACATTCCCGATTGGGGCGGCGTGCGAATTGAAGATTTGATTGTGTTTCACGACGACGGCATCGAGATTTTGACGCGCGCCACCAAAGACCCGTTAGTGCGCGTGGAACCAAGTTAGCGTAAATTCCCAATCCCATTTTTCTTGCCAATGATTCGCATCGTTTTTACGGCTGACAATCATCTCAATCGTTACTATGCCAAAATGACGCGGGACCAATTGCGCGAACGCCGCAAGCGCATTCGTCAAGCGTTCCGCGCGACGGTGGATTTTGCCATCGCCCAAAACGCGCATTTTTTTCTGCACGGCGGCGATTTGTTTGACAACCCCGACCCCAACCCCATCGAACTCGCGTACGTCGCGCGCGAATTCAAACGGTTGCAAGAACACAATGTGCGTATCCTCGCCATTAGCGGCAATCACGATATGCCGCGTTATATGGGCGAGAGCGCCACGCCGATTCGCATCTATCAAGAATTGGACGCGCTGCGCGTGTTCAATAAACGCGCGCAGGTTGAATTTGAAACCTTTGAGATTGACGGCGCGCGCATCGCCATCGGGGGCCTCGCGCCCGACCCGCGCGCAACGGCTGATACCGATTTATTGGACGGCGTTGAAATCAATCCGCCCGCAGCGGACGTAAAAATTTTGTTGCTGCACGGCGGCGTCGAGGATGCGGTTCCGTTTGGTTTTGACGACGCCGTGTATCGCAAAGCCGCCATCGCCGCGCTCAAACCGATTGATTATTTTCTCGTCGGCGATATTCACGCCGACAAAAAACTCCAAGTCGAACACGCGACCGTTTTGATTCCCGGCGCGACCGAACGGCTCACGTTTGGCGAATTGAACAACGAACCGGGTTTTTATTATTTGGAATTGGAAGGCAAGACGCCGCGCAAATTGCAGCGCAAAACTATCGCGCCGCAAGCGATGCGCCGCCATGAAATTCGCTGCGGCAATCTGCCCGCCGACGACCCGACGGAATATATCTTTGCCGAACTGCGCGGCGTGAGCGACCCCGACCAATTGCTGCAATTGCGTCTCGAAGGCATTCTCGACCGCGACGCGTATCACAAATTAAAATTTTTTGATATTTGGCGGCTCGGCAACGAACTGAATTTTTATTTTGACCTGGATAAATCGCAAATCGAAATCCGCGCGCGCGACGCGGATTCATTCGGCGGCGTCGTGCCGGAAGAACGCGTGGATGTGGAACGCGAACTGGGCCGCGTCGCCGACGAATTGTTGGACGCGGCGGAAAATGACGCCGAACGCTTGACGATTCAAGACGCGCGGGCGCGCGTTGTAAATTTGTATCGCCGCGAAAATGCGTAAAATAAGGAACAACCCGGACCGCTTCACGCTCTGTCTGGTTATTTAAGGAGTCCTGTCCAATGCGTAAACTCGTTATGCTTTTTGCCGTCTGCGCGCTTGTCGCGCTGCCGGCGCTCTTGGTCACGTCCACCGCCGCCGCGCAAAAAGCGCGCGTCGCGCCGCTGCGTCTCAAGTCCGGCGCGGTCGTGCCAAATAAAGACAATTCGATTTCGGCGACGCCCATGCCCGAAGCCGAATCCAAAATGCAGGGATATTATCTCGTGCAATTCAAGGGCGCGGTGCGCGACGCGTGGAAACAGCAATTGACCGACGCGGGCGCGGAAATTATTGCCTATGTGCCTGACTTGGCTTTCAAAGTGCGAATGACCGGCTCGCAAGCGCTCAGCGTCGCCAAGCTTCAAAATGTTACGTGGGTTGGTTCCTTTTTGCCCGCCTACAAATTGGATGTGAATTTGAGACGCGGCGACAGCGCGGCGTATACCGTGCGCGTGGAACAGGGCGCGAATGTGGATGCCGCTATCGCCGCCATTAACGCGACGGGCGCGCAAGTGACGGACGCCGACGAAGACATGCTGCGCGTCGCCGCCTCTGGCGCGCAAGTGGATGCCATCGCGCGTGTGACCGCAGTGGCGTGGATTGAGAATTACACTTTGCCGGAAAAACATAACGAGTACGGCGGCGGCGGCATTATGGGCGCCAACATTGCCAACGCCAACGGCTATGACGGTTCGTCGCAAATCGCGGCGGTAGCAGACACCGGTTTGGGCGACGGGACGCCGGGCGGCGCGCATCCCGACATTCCCGCCGCGCGCATTGTCAATATCTTTAATTGGGCGGGCAAGACCGATGTCTGTTTCACCAAGATTTTTGATGACGGCGCGGTGGATGCGGACAGCGCGCACGGCACGCACACTTCCGGTTCCGTGTTGAGCGATGGCGGTCCTAGCGGCGAAGGCAAAGGCGTTGCGCCCGCCGCGCGCTTGGTTTTCCAAGCCACCGAAAATTACGCCAAAATCAATCCGTTGTGCGTGGATGCCGGCGAACCGACAGAGGGATATTTTTTGACCGGCTTGCCCGCCAATCTGCAAAGACTTTTTGCGCAGGCATACAAGCAAGGCGCGCGCGTGCATTCCAATTCGTGGGGCGCGGCGGTGGATGGCGACTATAATAGCAACAGCGCGCAGACCGATACGTACGCGTGGAAAAAGAAAGATTTGACGATTACGTTCTCGGCGGGCAATTCCGGGGTGGATGCCAACAATGACGGCATCGTAGATTTCGGTTCGCTCGGCGCGCCAGCCACCGCGAAAAATGTGATTACCGTTGGCGCGAGCGAAAACGACCGTCAAGGGCATTGGGAATGTGATTCCAATTTAACTTATACGTCGCACGATTTGTACCAGACGGGTCAAACCTGCACTAGCATGGGCGGCCAAAATGTTCTCGGCACGGCGGGTTCACGCTGGGGCTTTACCAGGAATCCGCTCAAGGACGATGTGACCGCCGGCAATCAAGAACAGATGGCGCCGTTTTCCAGTCGCGGCCCCGTAGATGACGGCCGCATCAAACCGGACGTCGTTGCGCCCGGTACGTGGATTCTTTCCGCGTCGGGAAATTTGTATCAAGAAGGGTACGGCGACCCGAAAAATCCGCGCGTGAATGATTATGCGTGGGATGGCTGGGGAATGCCGTTGAACGAATATTACAAATACATGGGCGGCACCTCCATGTCGAATCCGCTCGCCGCAGGCGCCGCAACCGTCGTGCGCGATTATTATCAAAAAGCGCACGCGTTGAACGCGTCGTCCGCGCTCGTCAAGGCGACGCTCATCAATTCCGCGATTGATTTATTGGATGAAAATAACGACGGCGCGAACGACAATCGCTATCCGATTCCAAACAATCACGAAGGTTGGGGGCGCGTTAATGTGGCGGACGCGACGGACGGCACGCGTCAGTATGTGGACGAAACGACAGGCATCAGCACGAAAAATAGACGCAACTATCAATACACGCTGTCGGGCGGTCAACCCTTTAAGGTTTCGCTGGTTTGGACGGATTATCCTTCCACCGAAATTGCCGCGCGCAATCTCGTCAACAATCTGAATCTGCTCGTGATTTCGCCGAGCGGCGTCAAATACAAAGGCAACGTGTTTGCCAATGGTTGGAGCAAAACCGGCGGCAAGGCGGATGTCGTGAATAATGTAGAAAACGTCTATATCCAATCTGCCGAAGCGGGGACGTGGACCGTGCGCGTCATCGGCAAAAACGTGCCGATGGGGCCCCAACCCTTTGCGCTCGTCGTCAAGGGGCCCTAACCTTAAATTTTCTACGCGCTTTGCATCGTTCGCAGAAATTGGGGATGTAACTTTGCCGTTGCATCCCCAAATTTTTCGGATTGCGTTCGCACAAATGTTTCAAGCAAATCGGCAAGCATAAACCGTAAATCGAAAAAATGATTCGGCTCAAACGTCTTTACGCGCACGATTTCAAGCAGCTGCATGAAATCGAAATCGTCTTTCCCGAAGCGGGGCGCATCCTGGTCCAAGGCAAGAACGAAGCGGGCAAATCCACTTTGTTCGAAGCCGTATTCTTTGCGCTCTTTGGTCTTGCGCTAAACACCGAAAGCGGCGCCAAAAATTTGGACGACCTGATTCGGTACGAGCAGGAAAAAGCGCGCGTCGAATTGGACGTGCAGCTGCGCGACCGCGTTTTGCAAATCACGCGCACGCTCGTGCGCGCCAAGAGCAATAAATGGGAATTGGACATTGTGCGCCCGGACGGCACGCGAGACGAAATTCGCGGCAATCGCGCCGTGAATGACCGTCTCGTCAGCGAATTGGGTTTGGATGCCGAAGCGCTGCTCAACACCTGTTTCGTCGAACAAAAGAAACTTGAAAAACTCGAAGGGATGGGCAAAGCGAAACGCGAAGAATCGCTCTCGAAAATTCTCAATCTCGAACGCTTGCTCGAACTCGAAGAACAACTCAGGTTGCGCGGCGAGGACGAAAAACATTTGACGCGACTCGCGCACCGCGTCGAACTCGCGCGCGCGCAAGCGGAACTGCCCGGCGTGCTGGAAGATTTACAGCGCGCCGAAGCGGAATTGAAACAATTGGATTTGCGCGCCAACATCGAACGCGCGCTGGCGGAACTGCACGCGCGCGACGCGTTGACCCAAGAGCTTGCCGCGCTGCAAACGCGGCGCGCTGATTTGCAAACCCAAGTGACGCGCGTAGACGCATTGGACCGCGCACAGCAAGTCATGGCGGCGTTGCTGCTCCGCCATGACGCGCTTGTCCAAGCCCAAGAACAATCCGCCGCGCTCGAAAGCGAACGCGCCGAAATTCAGCGGGACGCGCAAGACCGCTTGCCCGCGCTCCAAGCGCGGCAGGACGAAATCAAACGGCTCGGCGTTTTGGCGGGACGTCTCACGCGCGTCCAAGCCGCGCGCGGCGTTGTGTTGCATGATTTGCAGCGCGCGCAAAATCTCCAGCAGGAACTCGACAGTCAACTCGAACGCGGCGCGAGTTTGAACGAGACGATTGCGCGGCACGCGGCGCGCGTCGAAGCGTTGGCTGAGAAATTGCGCGCGTACGATGTCGGCGACGCGTTGGGCGAATGGATTACGGCGTCCGAATATGCCGCCGACAGCGCGGGCGACCAAATGACGAGCGCCGCCAAACAAGCGGAACGCGATACGCTCGGCCGCGTCGTGCGCCAATATGTGATGTATCTCGTCGTGATTGTGATTGGCATTGGCGTGGTCAGCGCGCTCTTTTTGCCCGCGCTCGTTTTGAGCAGCAACAATTTATGGCTCGGCGTCCTGGCGGCGCTCGTTCTCGCCGCGCTCGCCGCGTTCGCGGTGTTGGTCATCGCGGGCCGCCTAATCAATCTCAATCGGCAGGTGACGCGTCTCACCGAAGAATTGGGGCGGCTCGAGGGCCAAGCCGCCGCCAAACGCGCGCTCGCGCAGAACGCGCAGAGCCGCATTGACGCGGCAGTCGAGAAATTGAACGCGCTCGGCGTCAAACCGCCTGATTCGGCGGGCGCGGCGCAAGCGCAACGCGTGGACCTTGCGGCGACGCTCGAAAACAAAACGCGCGCAGAGCTCTTGGCTGAACGCGACGACGAGCGCGAAAAATTAAATTACGCGCGCGCGCAACGCGACGAAGTGACGCGGCGGATTCAAGAATTATCGCCCGCGCGCGATGGCGGCAATATCCCTTTACTGGAACGTCGTCGGGATAAAGCGGAACAAATTCTTGAGCGTTGGCAGCCGCGGCTCGCGCGGCGCTGCGCGCCGCTGGACGTATCGCCTGAAACTGAAACGTTGCGCGAGGCGTATCGCGCGACGCAGAGCGACATTAAACTTTTGCAAGCGCGCGCGGCGCACGCCGACAAATTGGCGAGCGATGCGGCGCGCGTCCAAGAGCGCATCGCCCAAATGCAGACGGAACTGCAAACGCAATATGACGATGTGACGGCGTTGGTGGGAGAGAATATCCCGCCGTGGACGCCGCACTTGACGCGGGCGGCGTATGCGGCATTGCAAGCGCAGCTCTTGACGTCGTTCCAGCGCGCCGGCGGAAATCAAGTCCGCGCGCAAATGTCGCAGGTGGAAAAAGAATTGGGCGCGTTGGAGCGCGAGCGTTCGATTCGTCAGCGCGACGCCGAAAACGCCATCGTCGCCGCGCGCGAACTCGAAACCGCGTTGCGCTTGACGGACGTTTTATCCGCCGCGCCCACGTTGGACGAATTGCAGACGCACGCCGCGCGTTTTGTCTCCGCGCCGCTCCAAGACCGCGCGGCATTGGAAACGCGCGTGCGCCGTTTGAATCAACGCGTCGGCGAATTGCGCGGCGCGCGCGAACGCTTTGAGCGCGAACTCGGTTTGAACGGCGAAACGGTGAATGTCGAAGCGGCGCAGTTAGAATTGGCGCAAGAACAGCGCGCGCAGCAAGAGCGCAAGTACGGCGCGGAAATTGTGGCGCGCGCGCGGCGGCGCATCGTGCAGAAAATTTTGCCCGCGACGATGGAATACATGCGGCGTATCTTGCCGCAATTGACGCGCGACCGTTATCACGACGCGGAACTCGACGCCGAAAGTTTCAAGATCAAAGTGTGGGATGAGCGCGCGGGGCAGAGCGGCGCGTGGAAAGAAAAAAATATCTTTAGCGGCGGAACCAAAGACCAATTCTCGCTCGCGCTGCGCCTCGCGTTCGCGTTGGCGACCTTGCCGCAAGAGCGCGGCGCGGCGCCCGGTTTTATTTTTCTCGACGAGCCGCTCGGTTCGTTTGACGCCGAACGCGCGAACGCGCTGCTTTATCTTTTGACCGAAGGCGAAGTGGGCCGCGCCTTTGACCAGATTTTGCTCATCAGTCATGTGCCGGTCCAAGAGAGTAAATTCACGCATCGGATTCGTCTGGAGAATGGCAGCATCGTTCGCGCAATGGATGAGAATGTCTAAACCCGATGCGAATGGGACGGCGCGCACGCGCGCCGGACAGCCCAATCCGCATCCGCCGCAAGAAACCGCTGCGTGAATTATTCGCTACGCGTTGACACTCTGCCCGTCTGGTCTATAATCCAAAGCGCTCACCGCCGTATGCCGCGCGCGGCATGCGTAACGCTTCGCATGTAATTTCTCTTTCCATGGTTTTTTCACGCCTACAAATTTTTCGCTGGACGCTGTGGCTGATTGGTTTGTGCGGGCTGGCGATTGCGACCGGCTGCGGCGCGGCGCCGGACCTGCCCCTCGCGCCCGCGACGCCGTCCGCCAATTCACAAGCCGACGTGACGACGCTCACCGTTTGGCATACTTTGACGGATGACAAACGCGCTGCGTTCGAGACGCTCGCCCAAGATTTTCATAAAGTCTATCCCGACCTCAATATCAATGCCGTGTATGTCGGCAGCCGCGATGATTTATCCAAACAATTTAACGCCGCGCTGGCGCTCGGCGCCGCGCCCGACCTCATTCTCGCCGACCGTCGTCAGATTGCCAATTTTGCCGCTACCGGCGGATTGCAGCCGTTGGAATCTTTTCTCCAAGATGCCGATTTGGGTTTGACCAAACAAGACCAGAATGATTTTTTGAACGGCGCATTGACGTTGGGAAATTATCCGACGCTCGACGCGCAAACGTTTGGGATGCCTTTTGACCAAGAAGCGTTTGTATTGTTTTACAATGCCGACCGCTTGAAAGATTTTAATCGAGATGCGCCGCCGCGCACGTGGGACGAATTTGCGGAATGGAGTAAATTGGCGTCGTCCGAAAAAACGTATGGCTGGGCGCTGTATCCGAACGCGGCGATGCTGGAAGCGATGCTGGCGAGTCGCGGTAGCGCGCTATTGACGGACGCGGGCACGCGCGCTTTGTTTAACGAACGCGCGGGTTTGGCGGTGATGAAAATGACGGCGGACCTGACCAAAGCCAATTACGCGCGCATTGTGGCGGACGAAACGCGAGCGCAGCGGGAATTTGCCGCGGGCAACGCCGCGTTTTATCTCGGTTGGATGTCGGAACTCGATACGCTGCAAGCGCTGCAAAAACAAGCCAAACAGAAATTCGAGATTGCGCTCGCGCCGCTGCCCGAAAACAACGCCGATGAAACGTGGCTGCTCGCGCGCGGCGATTTGTTTGGGCTGGCGACCGCGCCGCAGGGGCGCACGGACGCGCAGCGCGCGCGCAACGCCTGGTTTTTTGTGCGCTGGATTACGGCGCCGACGCAGAGCGCGCAGTGGGTGCGCGCGACGAACGCGATTCCTTTGCGCGCGTCCACCTTGCAATTCATCGCGCCCGATTTGAATACGAACGCGCGCTTTCGCCAGATTGCCGGCGCGTTCGGAAATCGTTTGCCGAATCTGGTCGCGCAGCCCGCGACGCCAAGCATCGAGACGATTGAACAGCAGGCGGCGGGTTTGTGGCTTCAGGTCACTGAACCGCAAGCCGATATTGCCGCGCGGCTGGACGCATTGGCGGAACGCGTCAATCTCATGCTGGCGGTGAAACCGTAACTTGATCGAGGCGTCAGCGGTAGTTTGTCATTTGTGAGCCGTATCCCGGCGTTGCCAAGCAAGCGGAACGGCTGCCGATAACGAATTACTGATTTTATTTGCGTGACCAACAACGAATCGCGTTTTCTCAGACGGCTCATTATTTTTCTCGTCGTCGCCGCGCTGTGTCCGCTCATTGCGTTCGGGTATCGCGTCGCGCTGAATGTCGCGCCGGATACAGTGCCAGGACCCGCGCCGATTTTTACGCTCGTGCCGGTGATGGGCGATGTGGCGCTGGCGACGCCTGCCCCCACCTCTGTCATTGTCGTCGTGCCGAACGGTTGGAGCGAATACACGCTGCCGGATAATGGTTTTGCCATTTCGGTGCCGACGACGTGGCAGCGCCTGCCGGTGCAAAAAGCGGAATTGGACGCGGCGCTGCAAGCGGTGCGTACGAGCAACGCGGCATTGGCGCAAGCGCTGGGCGAGAACGCCGAAGCGTTGGTGCAGAACGGCGTCAAGTTTTGGGCGCTGGATTTGAATGTCGAAGCGTCGCAGGCGGATTTTGCGACGAACGTGACGGTAACGCGCCAAGCGTTGCCGAACGCGGTTTCGTTCGATACCTTTATTGCCATCAATCTCAAGCAACTTGAAACGCTGTCGTCGCGCAATAGCGAAATTGTGCATGAGCGGACCTCTATTGCGGGCCAACCGGCGGAACGGGTGCGTTATTTATTGACGCTCGACCGCGCGCAAGCGACACCCATGACGGTTGCCATTACGCAGTATCTGGTTTTGAATGGACGCAACGCGTTCGTGCTGACGTTTGCGACGCGGACCGATTTGATTGATAAATATCGCAGCGTGTTTGACCAGAGCGCGGCGAGTATGCGCTTTATCGGACAATGAAAATGCAACGGACAATGATGCGACGCGTCAAAAGCGTCGCCCGTTGTCTATTTTTTATTTTATGAAAGTCATGACGATGCACGCCGCTATTCGTGATTTGGTGCGCGACGGCGATACGGTGGCGCTGGAAGGTTTCACGCAATTGATTTGTTTTGCGGCGGCGCATGAAATTATTCGGCAGCGCAAACGCGATTTGACCTTGTGCCGCCTCACGCCCGACTTGGCGTACGACCAAATGATTGCGGCGGGCGTATGCAAAAAATTGGTCTTTAGTTACGCGGGCAATCCCGGCGTCGGCAGTTTGCAAGCGTTCCGCCGCGCGGTGGAAAAGAATGAACCGCGCGCGCTCGAACTTGAAGAGTATTCGCATTTTGGGATGGTGGGGCGTTACATTGCGGGCGCGGCGCGTTTGCCGTTTTATCCCGTTAACAGTTATGTCGGCAGCGATTTGCCGCGCGCGAATCCGCGCATCCGACAAATTCAATCGCCATACGGCGCTGAAAAGATTTACGTCGTGCCGCCGTTGAATCCCGATGTGGCGATATTGCACGCGCAGCGCGCGGATAAAAACGGCAATACGCAAATTTGGGGATTGACCGGTGTGCAAAAAGAAGCGGCGTTCGCGTCGCAGCGCGTGATTGTGGTGGTCGAAGAGTTGGTGGCCGAGAGCGTCATTCGCGCCGACCCGAATCGAACGTTGATTCCCGATTTGATTGTGGACGCGGTGGTCGTCGAACCGTTCGGCGCGCATCCGAGTTACGCGCAAGGGTATTACGACCGCGACAATGCGTTTTATGTGGAATGGGACACGATTGCGCGCGAAGCGGCAACGCTCGACGCGTGGCTGGACGAATGGGTGTATGGCGTGGAAAATCGCGCGGCGTATGTGGCGAAAATGCGCGCGCGTTTGGAAAAGTTGAAACCGGGGGATGCGTTCGCGGAACCGATAAATTACGGGGAATATCGGTAGCAAGTAACAGATAGTAGGAGTGCGATTCCAACAATCAACCTGACCTGCTACCCGTTACCTGCTACCCAGCGCTTGCTCCACATGAATTACTCTCAAAACGAACTGATGATTGCCGCCGCCGCGCGCGAGTTGCACGGCGCGCGCGTGGCGTTTGTCGGCGTGGGTTTGCCGAACATTGTCTGCAATCTCGCGCAGCGTTCCCACGCGCCGAATTTGGAATTGGTGTACGAGGCGGGCGTCTTTGGCGCCAAGCCCGCGCGCCTGCCGCTTTCGATTGGCGACCCGACGATTGTGACGGGCGCGGCGAGCGTGATGGGCATGCCCGATTTGTTTCAATATTATTTGCAACGCGGTTTGATTGATGTGGGTTTTCTCGGCGCGGCGCAGATTGATAAATTCGGCAACATTAATACGACGGTCATTGGCGATTACAAAAAACCCAAAGTGCGCTTGCCCGGTTCAGGCGGCGCGGCGGAAATCGCGGTCTTGTGCGGAAAAATTTTGGTCATTACGCGTTTGGGCAAACGCGCTTTTCCCGAACGTGTGGATTTCATTACTTCGCCGGGCCATTTGGACGGCGGCGACGCGCGAAAAAATTTGAATGTGCGGGGCCGCGGTCCCGAAGCGGTCATCACCGATTTGTGCGTTTTGCGTTTTGCAGAGGATACGCGCGAAATGACGGTGACGAGTCTGCATCCGAACGTGACGCGCGACGCGGTGCAAGCGAATATCGGCTGGGCGGTGCGTTTTGCGGATCAAGTTGAAACGACCGCGCCGCCGAGCGCGGAGGAATTGCGGCTGATTCGTGAGGAATTGGACCCGCAGCGCTTGTATTCGCGCTAGGGCTATTTACGCCTACGCGCATAGCGGAGACGAATGAATTCGTCACTATGCTGACGCGCATATTCCGCTTGTCAAGCGCGTAAGGTGAGTTATCGCGCCAAGCGTGACTTGAGAAAGGTTTTGGTAAATGGAAATCAATCGCTACGATTGCGTTGCGGATTTATACGACATTTACGTTCCCGCAACGTTTGATATTGATTTCTTTTTGAACGAGACAAAAAACGTCTCGGGCCAAGTGTTAGAGTTAATGTCTGGCACGGGCAGGGTCTCTGTTCCGCTTATCAAAGCAGGCGTTGATTTAACTTGCGTTGATTTTTCCGCAGGGTTGAATGTCATTCTGCGAGATAAACTTGAAAAAATGGGTTTGAAAGCCGATATTTTCCAGATGGATGTTCGCGAACTTGAACTTGGAAAAAAGTTTGATATGGTAATTATTCCGTTTTCTTCATTCGCCCATCTCACTTTGCCGTCGGACCAACGTCAAGCGCTCGCGCGTATTCAACAACATCTCGTTCCGGGTGGAATTTTCATTTGCACTTTGGGCAATCCCAAATTGCGCAAGAAAACGGTTGATGGTCAATTGCGTTTGTTCAGAACCTATCCCTTACCCGACACGCAAGGTCAGCTGCTCCTTTGGATTACAGAAACGCTGGACGCGGAGGATGACCAAGTTGTAAAAACCATGCAGTTCTATGAAGAATATGACGCCAAAGGCGTACTCCAATCAAAACGTTTTTTGGAGATTCATTTTCGTCTTTCGCAAAAAGATGAATTCGAGACGCTTGCCCAAGCCGCAGGTTTCCAAGTCAAAGCGCTTTATGGCGATTATGCTTATGCCGAATTTAGCGACGACAGCCCAACAATGATTTGGTTCTTGGAGAATGTAGGTTTATAAATGCGCGTGTCTGTCTGAAATTTTGCATTTATCCCGCGCGCCAAGGACGGCGCGCAAATTGACAAGGCGATAGCGATGGCTAAAACGCAAGCGAACGGCATCCAGCTCTATTACGAAATTCACGGGCAAGGTCAACCCTTGCTCTTTATTCACGGTCTCGGTTCGAGCGCGCGCGATTGGGAATTTCAGGTCGCCGAATTTGCGCGCACGTACCAAGTTATCGTCTTGGACTTGCGCGGACACGGTAAATCCGACAAACCCGCGGGACCCTACAGCATGGCGTTGTTTGCCCAAGATATTGCCGAGTTATTGAAAGCGTTGGGCATCTCCCAAGCGCATGTGGTGGGTTTATCCTTGGGCGGCGGCATCGCGTTTCAACTCGCCGTCGCCGCGCCTGCGCCGCTCAAGACGCTCACCATCGTCAATAGCGCGCCGGAAATGGTTGTCCGCACTTGGCAGGAACGGCTGGCGCTGTGGCAGCGTTTAGCGATTGTGCGCGTGGTGGGAATGAAAAAGATGGGCGAGGTCTTGAGCAAGCGGCTATTTGTGAAACCCGAAGAGGAAGCGCTTCGTCAAATATTTGTCGAGCGCTGGGCGGAAAATGACAAACGCGCTTATTTGGATTCCTTGCGCGCGCTGGTTGGCTGGAGCGTCACGGCTCAATTAGGGGACATTCGCTGCCCGACGCTCGTTCTCGCCGCCGAACATGACTATACGCCCGTGTCGGTCAAAGAAGCGTACGTCGCCCGAATGTCCGACGCGCAGTTGGTTGTCATTCCCGATGCGCATCACGCCCTGCCGGTCGAAAAGCCCCGCGCATTCAATCAGGCGTTACAAGAATTTTTGGCTCGCCATCCGTGAGCCGTTCATAGAAAGCGGTATCGTATGTTATTTACTCGCGCGCAACTTGAAGCTAAAGAAGAACAAACGCTCGCGCCCTACGGCATGCAGAGCCGCGACACGCGCGGGCGCGTGTATCCCGACGCGGAACATGAATATCGCACCGCGTACCAACGCGACCGCGACCGTATTTTGCACACCACCGCCTTTCGGCGGCTCGAATTCAAAACGCAGGTTTTTGTTATCACCGAAGGCGATTATTATCGCACGCGCTTGACGCACACGGTCGAAGTCGCCCAAATCGGACGCACGCTCGCGCGCACGCTCGGCGCGAATATGGATTTGACCGAAGCGATTTGTTTGGCGCACGACATCGGGCATACGCCGTTTGGACATTCCGGCGAATACACGATGCGCCGCTTGATGGCGGATTTTGGCGGCTTTAATCATCAACAGCAATCGCTGCGCGTGGTGGATGAATTGGAAGAACGTTTTCCCGAACATCGCGGTTTGAATCTGACGTACGAAGTGCGCGAGGGCATCGCCAAACACGAAACGGCGTACGATGAAACGGGCTTTGGCGATTTTGATTTTTCCGAAGCGCCGACGCTGGAATCGCAATTGGCGAGCGCGGCGGATGAAATCGCGTACAACACGGCAGATTTGGACGACGGTTTGCGCGCGAATTTACTCGACCCGTTCGATTTGGAGGAATTGGAATTTTGGCGCATCTGGCGCGCCGAGAATCCCGCCTTGAGCGCGCGCTTTACCGAAATGACGCGCCACAAATTTATTCGTTGGCTGGTCAATGAATTTGTGACCGATTTTGTTACGCACACTGACGCGCAATTGCGCGCGCACCAGATTGAATCGGTCGCGCAGCTGCGCGCGTTCGACGGCAGCATTGCGGATTTCTCGAAACCATTTGCCGCGCGCGTCAAACCGCTTCAAGAATTTTTGTATACGCGATTTTATCGTCAATATCGCGTGATGCGTATGGCAAGCAAAGCGGAGCAGGTGATTGAAAGATTATTTCATGCCTACTTGAATGACCCGCTTCTCTTGCCGCCCAAAACCCAAGCGCGTTTGGAGCAAGAAATTCCCGCGCGCGTCGTGTGCGATTACATCGCGGGCATGACGGATCGTTACGCGTTGGATGAATACGCGCGTCTCTTTGACCCGATGACGCGGGTCTAGCGCTTTACCATTATAAAATTGCGGATGTGGATGCGTAGAAAGGCGTTCTCTAACGCCGTCTTATCGCGTGTGAATGTGGGCTAGACAATTTCATGTTGGATGAGCGCTTGCGCTCAAAGCAAAAACGGGTCTCTTGTCCAGAGACCCGTTCTTTTTTTTTCAAGGCGCGCGGTGTGGCGCGTTATTTTTGACTCGGCACCATCTCGACAATCAATTTTTGGAAATGACTGTTGGGCGGCAAGCCCGGCGTGCTGGCGTACACCAAATCCACGATTTCGCAATCCACGACGAGCGTCGCGGTTTCGAGCCGCACGGTCTTGCCTTTTTCCGCCAGCACCAATTCGCCTTTGGTGGCGAGTCGCTGCCGCGTGGCTTGATTGTTATAGGCGGCTTCGCTCATCAAAATTTGGGTGACCGTCCGTACGTCCGTTTTGTCAAAGAGCCACACATCGAACGCGGTCACTTTATCCGGTTTGCCTTCGCCGACGGTTTCGGAACTGCCCATGCCGGTCTCGCCCAAAAATTCGCCGCGCGTAGTTTCCAGCGTGAACGAAGTATCATAATTATCTTCGCCGAATTTGTACGTCGCCGCAAACGTGCCGAGCGATTTTGCGAGCGGCGTCGCGCCCGGTCGCGCGGCGGTGGCGGCGCCGGCGGCAGCGGGCGCAACCGCCATGGCGGGCGCGCTTCCCGGCGTGTCGCTCAAACCTGCGGGTTCGGCTGATGTTTGCGCGGACGACGCGGCGGGCGGCGCGGCTTGGCGATTTTTCATCCGCATATACAGGAACAATGCTCCGGCGACGAGCAAAATTACGCCCGCCAAAATTAGCAGCAGCATCCCCAAATTATCCATCAAACCGCCGCCTTGTTTGCCCGGCGTCGGCGTGGGCTGCGGTTGGGTGGGCGCGCTGGACAATGGCATCCCCAGCGCTTGCGCGAACGAACTGATGCGCGCTGCGCCCTCCGCATCGCCTTTGGTATTGCGTTTAGCAAATTCGCTAGTCAAGCTTTGGCTGATTTCTTCAGCGGTCAAGCCGCGCAGGCGTTCTTGCGACAAGGTGATATTTTGGTCCGCCGCGTACGCATCCGCCACCGTCACGATATACATTTCTTTGGCAGGCGGATTCAGGTCCCACAAATCGGCGTTGGTGTATTGGACCGGAAAGAGAACCCAGCCCAACAAAAACCAGCCGATGAGCAGACCGACGACGAGGCCGCCCACTCCGAGCAGGATGGGGTTGGAAAGCAAACTGGAGCGATTGTTCATTGCGCCTCCGAAAGGGCGTCTGAAAAAAAAAGAGAATAATGGCAATCTGTGCGCCGTCGTCATCGGGTGGGAGCCGATGTGTGGGTTGCGGCGGCAGTCGTTTGCCTACAGCCAACGCTGTATTCGTACACTGAACCGGCAGAGTTGTCTGGATTCTAACACAAGACGCGCGGGATTTCAAACA